>JACCEE010221231.1_pt1 | contig 24802 bp, 20 predicted proteins | sample 7449931 | NCBI WGS metagenome assembly JACCEE01 (sample SAMN15323457, study PRJNA562643) | freshwater metagenome | isolation source: river surface water | place: USA:Blue River Watershed | collected 2017-08-19 | reverse complement strand
TGTAGTAACTCGGGGAACCAAACCTGAGCGATGTTAGATCCGCAACGGCTGGATACAAAAAACCGGTTCTTCGGAAATTTCTGAACGCCACCGCCACCGCTATGAATTCAATAACAGTTATAAAGAAGCCTACGAAAGCGTGGGTGTCGTCTTCAGCGGCATCAACCCTCAACTCAATCTGGTGGAAATGATGGAACTCAAAGACCATCCCTTCTTCCTCGGGACGCAAGCTCACCCGGAATTCAAGAGCCGGCCGAATCGAGCCCACCCGCTCTTCTTAGGTTTGATCGAAGCCGCGCTCAATAATCAAAAGTAAAAAAGAAAGACCTCACTCAGTGAGGCCTTTTTCTTACACAAGTTTGAGCAGTTCGTCGAAACTCTTGATGGGATAGTCCGTTTTCGCATACTTGGAAGCTGGTCCGATGCCCACCGAGTGGAATCCTCCGGCTTCGGCAGCATCAATGCCGCTTTCGGCGTCTTCCACCACGAAGCATTCTTCGGGTTTTAAGCCTAAGCGCGACGCCGCCAATAAGAAAACTTCGGGATGGGGTTTACTTTGGGTAATGTCGTTGCCATCAGCAATCGCACTGAAGAAAGGACGGATTTTGACATTATCGACGATGTACGGCGTGTTCTTACTGCTAGAGCCAATCGCCAGTTTGATGCCTTTATCCACGAGCGCTTGAAGGGTCTTCCGTACGACCGGAGAAACATCCTTTTCGGTCATATCGTTGAGATATTCGCGGTACAAGGCGTTTTTATATTCCGCTAACGCCAGTTTTTCCTGCATCGTATACGTTTTATGGGCGCGTTCCAAAAGAATGTCTAAAGACGCCATCCGGGAAACGCCCCGTAGACGGTCATTGATGACTTCATCGAAATAGATGCCTTCGCGGTCAGCCATCGCCTTCCACGCTTTGTAATGCAAATGGTCGGTAAACACAATCACGCCGTCAAGATCGAAAATAATGCCTTTAATCATCGGTGAACCTTTCGTATAGACTTGCCCTTATGGGTCACAGTGGCTACTTTCAGCACGCCACGGTCATAGAATTTAAACGAGATGGATTTGATTTTGCTGGGTAATGAAGGTTTCAGGCGAATGCCTTTGTCAGTATACTTCAATCCGGCAAAACCATGGATAGCGGTCAAATACGCTCCCCCGTTAGCCGCAGGATGCGTTCCGCCGATATAAATGCTTCCGGCGTATTGTTTGCTTTCGCCCGTCAAATCAATGGTCGCGCTCTTGAGGAAGAACGGATACGCCCATTCGGGGTGTTTGATCTGGCACGCCAGTAAACCATACATACAGGCACTCAGCGAAGAGCCATGTTCGGTATACGGTTCATAGAAGTGGAAATTGGCCTTCTTGGTGGCGTTCGAGAATAAATCCGGGAAGAGCACCATCAGGGTGACCACATCCGCTTGTTTGATGACACGGGTAGGTACGGCAACGCCAAGCGCTCCGCCCCAATATTCGTTGGCGGTCTTTAACCGGCTACGCACCGTTTCAACGCGAACATCTTCTTTTTGAAAATATCCATTGAATTGTTCGATAATGCCATTTTCATTGGGTAAAGGACAATAGAGATGGTCGGCGAAGAACGATAATCCGCCTAAGCTCTTCTGCCCCACTTTTTTCATGATGGCTCTAAAAAGTTTGGGCTCTTTGCGTTTGACTAAATGCCCATAATGGACGGCTAATTGAGCCGCATGTTTGGCTAGGTAATTAGTGAACGCGTTGTCATTGACCCGTTCGTGATATTCGTCGGGGCCGATGACATCGTTAAGATGATACAGTTTGGTTTGCGAATCAAAAGTCGCATAGGACTTATAGAACTTGCCGACTTCCAAGAGAACTTGTAAGCCACCCTCAAGAAGCAGCGAGAAATCCTGGGTCCGTTCATAGGTGTTGGCAATGCCTAAGGCAACATCGCCGCTGATATGGATTTGCTTATCCGCAAAATAGGTTCTTATCGGTTTTCCGGTTTGAGCATCGGAAACATTATAAAGCGAACACGCTTCTTCGCCTGTCTCTTGCGATTCCCAGGCATAGAAAGCCCCTTTATAACCAAACGTTTGAGCTTTGTGTTTCGCTCCGGGCAGCGTTTTGATACGGTAACGGATGAGGTTTTTGGCAATCTCAGGATCCGTCAGATGATAAAACGGCAACATGAAGATTTCGGTATCCCAGAAAATCGCGCCTTTGTAGGTTTGGCCGCTGAGTCCGCGAGCGGGAATCGAAGTCAAGTATTTCGTGGGTGACAAAATCAACAAGTGATAGATGCTATAGCGTAAAGCAAAGTCGGCGTCTTTATCGCCTTTGAGTTTGACATCGGCAATCTTCCATAAACCGTTCCAGGTTTTCTTATGCTCGGCAAGACGTTTTTGATAGCTCTTGGAGGCATAGTCCAACACACCTTTTTCGGATTCTTCGAAGACGTGAGAGCTGTTTCCAAAGCGGACATCGGCAAAGATGGTGACGGTATAGGTTTGCCCGGCAATGACATTCAAGGAGAACTTCTTAAGAAGTTTGCCTTCTTTACGTTCAATGATCGGGTGATCGGTGAAATCCGTTTGAATAATCGCGGAGACCGCCAAATATTGGTTTTCGTTGGTCACGCCAACATAGGAAATGGCTTTATCCATGTAGACTTTAGTTTCATAAAGGTGCGGACCGTTGGTGTCCCACACATCATGGTCGATGCCCACCCGTAAGGTGGCCTGACCCGATATTAAAGCGGTAAACTCATACTTCATCGCCAAATTCTCGACATGGTTTTTGTCGACAAAGCGTTGGCTGCGGATAAGAGCATTTTTAAACGTCGTTTCACGTTCAAACAAGCCGTGTTTCAAATCCAACCGTTGAATATGATTCTTCGGGGATTTTTTCAAGGTATCGCAATATTCGTTATTGACCGTCAGGGTGACGAAAAAGGGATTGGGAGCGTTGAGCGATTCGCGCCACTTCTCTCCCATTCGGTCATAGGCACCGACAATGTTGAGAGCGACGCTTTCGGAGGCTTGGTATTCTTCCAAAGTACCCCGATAGCCCAGGTGACCATTACCAATCAAAAAGCGGTTCCCGTGGGGAACGATGTTGATCCGGTTGTAGCCAACGTGAGTCAAAATAAACATGTTCTACCTCTGAATGGCGAGTGTCTGTTTTAACGTGTATTTTTTACCATAGACGAGTATGTCAAGCGGTTCCGTTGACGTCTTCGTCAACAGTACCTCTTTATGAGTAACTTTAACACCAATTGATTGGTTTTGACCAATAATTCTTAAATGAACTGTTTTGTTTTTGAAGAGTATTTCAATTAGAGCCCATCCCCTTTTTTCGAATAGTTGTATGAAATAGGATGAAAGCCCCGTAAAATAAAAGTAGGAGTGTGATCCTATGGAAATCAAACCGAATCGATATGAAAAAATGATTTACCGACGATGTGGGACTTCTGGGTTAAAGCTGCCGATTCTTTCGCTGGGTTTATGGTATAACTTCGGCGAAGTCAACGACTACGAGACATGCAAATCGATCATTCTCGAAGCTTTTAATCACGGCATCACCCACTTCGACTTAGCCAATAACTATGGACCTCCTCCCGGAAGCGCCGAGCGGACGCTGGGAAAAGTCCTCAAAGAAGGATTGATCGAGTATCGCAACGAACTCATCATTTCGACCAAAGCCGGTTATTGGTGCTGGGACGGTCCCTATGGCGATGGCGGATCGCGGAAATACCTGATGGCTTCGCTGGATCAATCGCTGAAGAATCTAGGGATTCCGTATGTCGACATTTTCTACCACCACCGTTTTGACCCTGATACCGATTTACGCGAAACAATGCTCGCTTTGCGGGATATCGTCCGTAGCGGAAAGGCCCTTTATGTGGGCTTATCCAACTATGGTTCCGGCGATTTGAAAAGAGCCCATGCCATTCTCGACCAACTCAATGTTCCTTATGTCATCACCCAACCGAGCTATTCGATGCTCAACCGTTGGACCGAATACGATGGTTTGTTGAACACCCAATACGACTTGCTCCACCGTGGCACCATTTGTTTCAGCGCCCTGGAACAAGGCTTATTGACCAACAAATACATTGATGGCATTCCCGATGATTCGCGTGCCAAAAACAAGTTTCTTCACTTCTTATCCCCTGCCGATGTCACGGATGATGTCGTGTCTTCGCTCAAGAAGTTGGACGTGATTGCCAAAAGCCGTGGACAAAGCATCGCCCAAATGGCGCTGGCTTGGGTCGTCCGCGATCCGCGCATGACGTCCACGCTCATCGGCGTACGGACCTTGAATCAACTTTACGAAAACCTCAAAACCCTCGATCATCTCGAATTCACACCGGAAGAACTCGAAGAAATCGAATACGCCTTGAAGTAAACGAAAAGACGGTGACCGAAGTCGCCGTCTTTTTTTATTCGCCTTTCATCGCTACGAGTTCTGTGGGATGGTCGAGAGATTCTAAAGATAATTCCACGGATTCTTTGATGGCCGCATCGATATCATCGTAGGTCACGCCCAAATCCAAGCAACCCAACTCTTTGGGAATGAAGAATTCGCTTGTCATGGCGTCGGTAAACTTCACCATTTTCAGACCACCGTCAATGCCTTTGGCCCGCTGTTGTTTTTCAACCTTTTTCATCGCCATTCTGAAAATCCATGTGGGGATGATGGTGATTTTTTTATTTTCGGTGCCCATGTGTTTATGGAATATTTGGAGCATCTCTTGCCAAGTTAGGTTAAACCAACCGATGGCATAGGCTTTACCACCTGCGTTGCGTTCAAGCGCGCCGGCAATGGCTTCACCGACTTGGCGGACAGTCACCATCGCAGTTCCGCCTTTGCACCAATAGGTCGTCCGTTTCATCTGACGGATCATTTCGACGAGAAACACCCAAACCGGTTTACGCCCTTTTTGAGCGCCGAAGATGTAAGGTAATTCCAAGACCGACACATCCATGCCTTCTTTGGCAAAGGAAAGGGCCATGTCTTCTTGAACCATCCGGGAACGGATATACGGATGATTGTCGGCTAGATGAAGCTCCGGTTTAACTTTGTTAAAATAGGCAAAATAGGAACCACAGACCACCGCATGATCCACGCCTTCTTCTTTGGCTAATCGAAGGATGCGTTCAAGCGGTTTGATGTTGAATTTGTCGTAAAGATCATAGATGGGGGCGGGTCCTTCAACCCGTTCGTCCACACCCGCGGCAAAAACCAACCCATCGCATCCACGAAGATGACCCCGTAACTCATCGTCACTAAGAGTCAGATAATTGCCAAACGAAAGTTTCATTTCGCTGGGTAAAGAAGCACCTTTCGGAATAGGCGGCAAAGCCAGCGAGGTCACTTGATGACCACGGCGTATCAGTTCTTTCGCAGCTTCAGACCCGAGAAGGCCTGTTCCACCGATCAAGAAGACTTTCATGTCATCATCCCCGTTCTGTGAGTATGTCTTAACTTCGTTATAAACGAATTAGCGGCGTTTGAAAAGACCTCCGCCACCGCTGGACCCGCCACCGGCCTTGATCATGCCAAAGCCTCCGGCCAGCATTGTCAACGCAGCAAAAGCCCAAAAGAGCGTCTTATCGACGGACCATCCGCCGAAAGATAAAAAGTAAGTCAGCATGCTCATTTCATCTGTGGAGTTCACATGGTCAGCAAAATCAAAATTCGGAAGATAATCTTCTTGGAACCACGGATCGAATTCGCTTTGCGGAATGACATTGTCGGCGTGTTGATAAATATCGCCATAGGCGACATTCAGTAATTCATTCATCATCGAGGCAACGCCATAGGCTAAGTCGTAATCCATCGCGTACCCGATGCTGTCGGGCGGATAGTAAGCCTCTAACGTATGGACATAGATTTGATTGAGCAGCGTCGGAGTGAAATACGGCTCTTGATGGTAGCCGACTTCAATTTGCATCTGGCGTAAATCGTATTGTTTGATTTCATCGACTTCTTGAGACGTGAAAAACAAAATCACGAGCACTCCCATGTCGTTTTTGCCGATTTCCCATTCGCGGAATAACGAGTTTTTATCGTATTCGGCGATTTGGGCATCGGATTCCACTTCAAAGGTGGCGAACACGATTTGGGTTCCACCGATATCTTCGATACCTTTGGTATCATCATAAAGTGCTTCGGATTCACGGACGATGAATTCCGAGGTGGCCGGATGAAGGACGCCTGCGTAATCGTTGACGTAGTAGGCTTCGGTAGGTAAAGGATACTCATGCGACGAGCAACTGCGAATGCCGAAAACGATCAGGGCGACAAAACATCCGACGACCAAAATGGCGCGCAGGATAAATTTAAACATTCGCTATGGGGAATACGACTTCAATCTCTCCGCCTTCGGAAGTTTCCCAATAAGGCAGGGGCTCATCGTAGTTAAACATTTTGGCAAATAGAATCTTCGGGAAGAGTTTAATTTCGGTGTTATAGATTTCCACCGCATCGTTGTAATCGATACGGGCAATGCGAATCGTATATTCGGCGGTTTCCATGGACCCCATCAATGAAATGATGACATTGTCTCCGGAAAGTTCGGGTGTATCCTCGACAAACGCCAAAAGGTTCGACAGCGCCAAGGATGTGGATTCATCGGCAGCGATGATGTCCGCATAGTTGCTGGAGTCTGCCGCCGCGGCAAAATCCGAACGAGCGTCGGTAATCGCGGTATAGATGTCACTTTCGTGATCGAGATAGGCACCTGCCGCTGTGACCAAATCATCAATGACGACATTCCGGGCGCGTAAACTGACCACGATGTCCGCTTTATAGCCGGCAACGTCTTCATGGAGCGTAACCAGTGAGTTGTATTGCGTAACCGTCATGATGCCGAGGATCAAAACGACGACCCCGGTAGAAGCTAAACCGATGACAAGACCTTTTTTCATGTTTCACATACCTCCCGTGATAACGTGAATGAGAAAACACCTAAAGTGTTTGGGTCTCCGCTCATCACGAGTCAGAAACCTAATAGTAATATATCATAAACATATAAAACCGTTTAAGCGAATTACAAAAAAGGGCTCAATTTCAGAGCCCGAAGAATCCAAGAATAATGTTGATGAGGGCAAAATAGACGACTGCACCGAGAAATGTGGACCATAAACTATTTTTCCAACGCGTGTCGTGTTTCGTTAAATAATAGATTGAAAAATAGAGTCCTACAGGCGGAACAAAAAAGCACAGAAAGTCATGCTTATGAACCAACTTCTTCTGAGCAAAATCGGCGTGGGTATAGGGGAAGTTGCGGACTTTTTCGGAATCATCGGATAGTTCCATACGAACTTCATACGTTGACTCCGGACTTTTGGGCAAAACATAGCCACAATGGACGCACGTTTCAGAGGTATCGGCAATCGGTCTTTCGCAATGAGGGCAACGGATGATGGCCATAGTTTCACCGCCTTAACAACATACTTATTTTAGGCAGTCTTGCTCTTTTTAGCAAATGTGTCCAGGTTTTGCCTTGCTTTTATTTTCTTTTGCGATAAAATGAGTGCCGACACTTATGAGGTATCTATGGCTTTCTTAAAGAAATATGTTGGAAATAAAGCGTTCTATCGCGAAATGCTCACCGTAGCGTTCCCGATTGCTTTGCAGCAATTAGTTTCGGCTTTGGTCAATTTGCTGGATTCGGCAATGATCGGCCGCTGGGGAAACACGACGTTAGGAGCCGGTGGCAGCGAAATTACTTCCGCGGCCATCATGATCGCCAACCGCTATTTCACGACTTTTGACGCCATCATGATCATGACGGTCATTTCCTGTACGATCTTCATTGCTCAATTTTTTGGTGCAAAAAACAAAGAAAAAGGGCAAAAAACCTTTGGTTTCGCTCTTCAATTATCCATCGGGTTTGGTTTGGCAGCCGCCATCATCGGCTTCGTTTTCCGGGAACCGATTATTTACTTTTTCTCGACCGGCGTCGGTTCAGGAGCCGAAATGCTTTATTATGGCGAACAATACCTGTCAATCATTGCACTGACCTTCATCCCCTACTCCATCAGTGTTGCGATTTCGTTCTGCTTGCGTTCAACCAATAAACCCAAGATTCCTCTTTATGCCAGCGGCGCTTCGGCGTTAACCAACTTTGTTTTCAACTACCTTTTCATCTATACCTTTAACCTCGGCGTTTATGGCGCGGCGATTGCCACGATGATCAGCCGCTTGGTTGAACTTTCCATCTTGCTTTGGTATTACTTCAAACATAAACCGTTCTTCTTTGGTTCTTTCAAAGAAATCTTTGCCAAGGAAAAGGGCTTTAAAAAAGATATTATCCTTCGCGGAATGCCAATGGCTGCCGCTCAAGTATTGACCGAAGGAATGGCCATTTTCATGTTCTTTGCATACGCTCAAATCGATAGCGGAAATGCTTCCAATATTGCCGCAGTCAACATGTCTTCCCGTGTGGTTGATATCGTCACCGCGTTCGTCGGAGGTATGGGAACCGCCGCCGCCATCATGGTCGGCATGCGCTTAGGTGCCGGAAAAGTCGAGGAAGCCAAGCAAAATGCCCGGTGGCAAATCGGTTATGTCATCACATTAAGCTTAATCACAGTACTGATCATGATTTGCATGATTCCGTTTGTTCAATTGGTCAACGATTTCCAAGCTGAAACCGCCACGTTATTAGCGGTCATCATGATCATCCACGCCATTTCTTTGCCCTTTATGTTCTATTCCGTCAATGTCATCTTTATTACCCGTTCCGGGGGATACACCAAAGCGCCTTTCATCATTACCAATTTGCCGTATTTGTTCATCAAGATTCCGTTGGTCACTTTGTTTGTGTTCATCGCCCCCGAACTTTTTGAAAATTCTTCGGGTTTGCATCACATGCTGTCGGCGATTGGACTTCCCGCAAGCTTAGTTATTTTCATCTTCTTGATTGACCGGCTCATTGAAATCGTTCGTGCCATTATTGCTTATTTTGTTCTCCATAAAGCCGATTGGTTAGGGAATTTGTCCGGACATAAAAAAGAGGTCGAACTCGTCACCGAGCCCGAACCTCCGCTAGATTAATCTGAACATTTAGAAATACAGGCTTTTCTTAGAAGGCCGGTTTTGATTTTTCTTCAACGTTTGTAATAAGAGTCTGACGCCTTTGAGTAAGCGTCCTTTGATGATCAGAATAATCGCATGGACACCTTCTTGATCAATCACACCGCGAGAGAATGATATCAACTGTCGGAGAGGTCCTCCGACGGCTGATTTTTGAGCCATGATAATGGTGTTTCTAGGCGCGTCCTTGGCCACATATTTTTTAGCAATTTTCATGAATGCATGGTACAAAATAAGCCCATTAAGACTAACTTTTTTAGCATCCAACAAGGTCGCATTTTCATCAATCGTCCAACGGGTGTAGCGACGGTTTTCCGAAATCGGGTGTCCCATGATGGCAACGAATTGGTCTTTGCTGAAATCTTCAACCTTATACAAGCGATAGTATTGAGGGGCCACTTTCCGATAGTTCGGGAAGACGCGTTCATTCGAGAAAACATAGACAGTTCCCGTAAGACGGATGTCGCGGGAGGAAGCCCCGATGAGAATGTCAAACTCGCCGGCTTCGATGGACCAGTTGCGGGTTAACACGTTATAGAACTGCCAGGCTGTAGCATCCAAATCCAAATGGACGACTTTCTTTTCATTGGGTTTCAAGAAAACGCGGGCAAAACGTTTGAGCGCTTTTTCCACTCGGAAAATCGTCGACTCCGTATCTTGAACATAGAGTTGAACAATTTCGGTGGCAGGATAGGCACCCACATTTTGCAAAGTAAAACTGACTTTGAGTTGTCCGTTTCGGACTTCCTTCGAGTCGAACTTCAAATCGGAATATTCGAATTTGGTGTACGAAAGACCATGGCCAAAGGGGAACAAGACATTTTTATTGGCACGGTCATAGTAACGATAACCAACGAAAATGCTTTCTCGGTATTCCACCGTTTTGGGGCCACCGGGAAAATGATGATGGGTCGGGTTGTCTTGCAATGAATATGGGAATGTTTCGGCCAATTTACCGTTCGGCGAAAGGTAGCCGAACAAGACCGAATATGCCGCCTCGCCCATCGCTTCACCGCCTAAATACAGGTTGACGACTGACGGGACAGAATTAATCCAGGGCATCGTCACCGGTGAGCCAATCGATAAAACGACAACGACATTCTTATTAACCTTCACCAATTCCTCAATCAATTTGTTGTGAGAAGGAGGAAGTTCCAGATTTTTCCGATCAAAGCCTTCGGATTCGTAGTCTTCGGTAAGACCAATAAATGCCAAAACCACATCTTTGCCACGGGCGATTTCCACGGCTTTACGAAGGTCGTCGCTGCTGGTTTTCTTGTTTCCATATGCTGGGGCGTAATCGTATTTGATGGCTTGTTGGTCTAAGACCTCGGTAAAGGACACCATATGCATCGGATTGACTTGACTGGAGCCAGATCCCTCAAAACGCATGTGTTTGGCCAAGGAACCGACGACGGCAATACTCTTTTTACCTAAAATCGGCAGCAAATTGAAGCTGTTTTTAAGTAACACGATACCATTGGCCGCCGCTTCGCGTGCCAGTTTATGGTGCGCTTCGTAGTTGCATTTGGTCTCTTTCCGTTTGGCTTTGTTTTCCGTCACTTTATCGACGTAGGTCAAAATCCGTTCAAGACATTCATCGACGTCGCTTTCCATGATTTTGTTTTCTTGAAGAGCTTTTAAAACCACACGGTCAAACGTTCCCTCAGAGGTTGGCATTTCAATATCAAGACCGGCCAAAATGCCTAAAACGCGGTCGTTCACAGCGCCCCAATCGGATAAAACAATGCCTTTAAAGCCCCACTCATTACGAAGAATATCGGTCAGCAAGTATTTGTTATCACTGGCAAAAATACCATTGATGCGGTTGTAACTGCACATGACTGTATAGGGCTGAGCTTCTTTAATGGTTTTTTCAAACGCATAGAGGTAGATTTCGCGGAGGGCACGTTCGTCCACTTCACTGGAAATCATCATCCGTTTAAACTCTTGGTTATTGACGGCAAAATGCTTTAATGATGTGCCAACACCTAAGGATTGCACCCCTTTGACAAACGCGGTCGCTAATTGAGCAACCAAATACGGATCTTCCGAGAAATATTCGAAATTTCGCCCGCAAAGTGGGCTTCTTTTAATATTAATGCCGGGACCTAAGACCGTTTGAACGCCTTGGTCGATGGCCTCTTCCGCTAACGCTTGTCCAATGCGGTGAGCCATCTCGACGTCCCATGAACTGGCGAGAGTGACGGATAACGGGAAACAGGTCGCGGGTTCGCTGGGAGCAAGAATATCTTTTTCCGAAACGGGTTTTTCTTTGCGAAGGCCATAAGGGCCATCGGCACAATTGGTCGAAGGAATGCCAAGACGATCGATCTTTGCGGTATCCCACGAGGTAACTCCAGATAAAAGTGCGCACTTTTCTTCTAAAGTTAAAGAAGTGATGATTTTTTTAATGTCCATAATGATACCTCGCGCACAATTCTTTCTTTATTATAACCTATAACCCTTTTTCAAAAACAACGAATTTTTATTTCTAGTTCTAACCATTTTGCATTTGTCAAAGGCAATGTAAACGCTTAGAATAGACAATGAAAACATTTCGGTTTATCCGAAAGAGAGGATCAAACATAATGAAGTTGAACAAGACTTTTTCGGGAGATAAAGTCCCGACCTGGACCAAATGGGTTTATCCAGGCGTCGGCATCGGAAGAGATTCCGCTTACACGATGGTCAACCTTTTCTTCATGACCTACATTCAGTACGCCATCGATCTCGGTGATAATTACGCGCTGAAGATGGGCGTCATTGCCGTCATCATGATTTTTTGCCTCTTATGGGACGGAATCGACGATCCGATGATTGGAAGTTTGATTGAGAATACCCATTTTAAATGGGGCAAATACAAACCGTGGATTTTTATCGGCGCGTTGACCAATTCCATCTGCTTAGCGCTCATGTTTACCTTAAGACCTTCAGGATGGGCGTTCGTTGCCTTGTTTGGAGTTTTCTACCTCGTATGGGAAATCACGTTTACGTTCAATGATATTGCCTACTGGTCGATGCTCCCAAGCTTATCTTCTGATGAGAGAGAACGAACTCAATTAACCACGTTGGTTTCGGTCGCCGCCAGTATTGGCGCGTTCGCCGTCGGGGGTCTTGTTCCTGTTTTAATTGCCGGTGACGCTGTGAGAATGTATAACACCATTGCCATCGTTGTAGCCATTATCTTCTTCTTATCTCAAATGTTACTTGTATTTACCTGTAAAGAGCATGAACGGAATGTCGAGGAAGAAGCCAAACAACCCAAAGCCGGTGTCCTGGAAATGTTCAAAGTTTTAAAAAAGAACAACCAACTCGGCGTTATCCTCATCGTTATTCTTGTTTATTACCTCGGCAGTGCCTTACTCAATGCCTTCGGTCTGAACTACTTCTACTTCTCGTTTGACTACGAACAAGGTGGAAGTTACATGTTCATCTTTACCGTTGTCTATGCCATCGGCACGATTCTTGCTCAAGCCATCTTCCCATTGCTAAATAAAAAATGGAACCGTTCGCAACTCTTGACCTATTCGTTCATCGCTATGATCATTGGCTATACCCTATTCTTCTTTGTGGGTGATATCGGCACTGTCACCTTTATCCCAGTTCACATCGTTACCCTGTCCCTTATTGGTATTTTCATCTTCGTCGGCTCGGGCATCTTCTACCTTGACCTCTTGGTCATGATGACCAACACCATCGAATACAACGAATGGAAAAACGGCGATCGCCGCGAGGGAGTCATCAATGCAATCCGTCCTCTGACCGCAAAAGTCAGCAGTGCGATGCAACAAGGTATTGTTTACCTGTTCTTGTTTGCCAGTGGCATTTACACTCTCAGCAGCCAAATTTCAAAGCTTGAGGTCGACACGACCTTATCGGATATTGACCGCGTCACGCAAGCCAACATTCTCATCTTCGATTTCCAAAACAGCGACTTAGGAAGTTATGGGATGACCATTCTGAAAATTGGTATGTGCGTCATCCCGATGGCGCTATTTACGACCGCCTACATTTTGATTCGTAAGAAATACACCATCGATGAGAAGAAGTACGCCCTTATGCGTGCGGACATCGCTTCCGGAAGAATCGGACCGAAAAACCCGCACTTCGACGAAAAAGGCAAAGAAATTCTTTAAATGAAAAGGCCGGCGCTTTGTAACGCCGACCTTTTTTTATGGGCTATTTGACGGTGATTTCGAGAGTAATGCTTCCGTAATCGGAAGTAGCGAGATGAAGTTTGGATGGACCTTTAAAGTCTTTGACCGAACGAACATAAATACCCGTCGAACCACCCACCAAGGAGACATCTTTGGGGCCAAGAATGGCTAAACCTTCCTCTGCTTCAACATGGACTACGCAGGGCGTGTATTGAGCGATGCCGCCAAATTCATCTTCCAGTTTGACGACAATCCGTGTGGCGTCATAGGTTTCATCGTTTATCAACTCTTGTTTGTCGGCGAATGCTTTCAAGTTAAACCTAAGTGCCGGTCCAATGGTTTTGGTGGCAATCAGTTTTTGGTTGGAATATGCCTTGAAGGTATACACCACTTGCTTTTGACCCCAATGGGAAACATAGGTGTTCCACATACGGACAAGGTCATCATATTTCAAACGGTTCTTTAACATCTGCCATCCGATGGAAAGGTACGTTTTAAGCGGCAAGTGATTAAATCCTTGCAAACTTGCAAGTCGCAATGCCTCTTTTAGAGCGCGGCAATCTCTTTTAGAGAACTTTTCGTTTTTCTCAACTGCATCACCAATATAATCATCAACGACAATGGGCGGGTGGGGTAAATATTTGAACCGTTTTTTGTCGGGGAAAAACGTATTAATCAACTGGTCATTTTTGAAGAACTCAAGGTAGTCTGCGTTCGTTAACACGACCGTCTTTCCAAGCATAGCCTCCGGATGTTCGCCAATGTTCATTGAAGATATGACTTCCAGATACGGAAAACGATCTTGTTGCGAAGCATAAGCCCCACTGGCAAATTTGGGGATTCGGAACATATCACAAACGCCGTGATAGCAAATGTGATCTCCAGAGCCAAAATCTTTGTGAGTATTGTAGTCTGCGAAGCACCAACCGATCCCTCCGGACACCTCGGAATATTTGAAGACGGAATTTAAAACATTGAGATGACGGAACGTCTGGTTGACCCGCATATCTTCGTTGTCGGTGGATTTGGTCGGATACATATGACCGTTGTATTCGGTAATCAGGTAGGGTGAGTGTTTTGGATGGATTTTGCTAGGGTTTTCAAGTCCTTCGTTGGGTCCATTATGGAAAAAGTCGTTATAGGTATAAACATCTTCGAGCAACTCACTGTGCTTGAAGTTGCGGACACCACCCGTCGGACGGCTCGGATCGTAATCGTGAAAAATCTTATTGGATTGAACATAGAGTTCATGGTCGTCAGGACTTTCGTTGATTCGGACCCCTTCGCAAACAACACAAGGATGGTTGAAATCTTTTTTGGCCATCTTAAAAACGAAGTCCAAAAAGCGTTGGCGCCACAAGGGGGTTTGACCGATAAACTGCCAACCTGGAATTTCATCGAAAACCAATAAGCCGATTTCATCGCAACGATCCAAAAAATGATCGGAAGGCGGATAATGGGACGAACGAACGATGTTCACACCCATTTCAAATTTGAGAATATCGGCATCTTTGGCTTGGATGCTCTTGGGCATCGCGTAACCCACATACGGGAAAGATTGATGGCGGTTCAGCCCCATTAACTTGATGTGTTTGCCATTTAAATAGAACCCATCCTCGGCAAAACGAACACTGCGGAAACCGAAACGAATCGATTTTTCTTCGACTTCGGACGGGAGTTGAAGTTTTGCTTTCAAAACATAAAGATTCGGATGGTCGATACCCCAAAGTTGGATATCTTTAAGAGTGGCTTCGAGATTCAAAATATCTGCAATCTTGGCTTCATTTTGCCATAGTTCGAACGAAATTTTGGGGTCTTTTAAGAGAGTTCCACCCAGTTGATATCGGATTCTCAAATGCCCTTGGTCATCCGCTATAGCTTCCAAGGTTTCGATATAGGTCTTTGGGCGTATAAGAAGGCTCACTTCTCGATAAATGCCGCCGTAAGAGATGTAATCCATTTCTCCACCAAACGGAGGAATTTCAGGGTCCTCTCTGGAATCACAAACGACGACAAGGCGATTACCTTGTTGTTTCAGTTTTCCGGTAACGTCCAAATCAAATGGCAAATATGTCGAAACATGATTACCAAGATCGATGCCATTGAGATAGAGATGGGCTTGCGCCATGATTCCGTCAAAGTGGAGTGTCAGCGTACGTCCCTCAATAGACACGTCAACGTCGAAAGACAACTCGTAGGTGCTGATGAATTGAAAGTCTTGTTCGCCGAAATAGTTAAAGGGTAAAAGTTTATTGGTGTGTGGAATATCTACATGAACAGAATCAACTGGAAACTGATCAAGAAATTCCTTTTCAAAACGTGGCACATAATGCCAATTGAAATTCAGACTTTGTTTCATAATTAAGCCCCTCTACTCATTGGTTTTATTTTATCATGCGTTTTTCTTAAATGATAATTAAGTTATAATAAATAAAATGGGGTTATGCCAATGATCACAAACAAAGAAAATGTTTTTCAACTCGATACCGCCCATACGACCTATATACTCCGTATTGACGAAACAAACCATGTGCGGACCGAATACTACGGTCCTCGCTTAACTATTCCCGAAAACTACAATTTTTCGAAAGAGAAATGGTCGTTTGCCCATGGTTCCAGTGTCATTTATGATAAATCGCATCCGGCGCTTTGCTTGGATAATCTTTCTTTAGAATATTCAACCTTGGGAAAAGGCGATTTTCGTGAACCAAGTGTCATTATCGAAGATGAAATGTCGCTTGGCAACGATTTTATATTTTCGAATTTTGATGTTTCCGACGGGGTCGCCAAGATTTCTGCCCTTCCTTCTCCCCATACAGGCGGAAAAACGCTCATCATCCATTTAACGGACTTGCAAGCCAAAGTGGATCTTGATCTCATCTATACCGTTTTTGAGGAAGATGACGTGATTGCCCGTACGACACGAATCACCAACGATAGTGATGGAATCATTACCCTCAAAAAGTTAATGAGCATGCAGATGGATGTTTTGGATCAAGGATTTTCATTGGTCAACTTATATGGGGGCTGGGCAAGTGAAGCACATGTCATCGATAAAACGATGGGCCCAGGCATCTACGTCAATGATTCTAAAACCGGTGCCAGCAGCAACCGTCATAATCCGTTTTTCATGCTAAAAGCCAAACATACGGATTTAAACCGTGGAAACGCATATGGCTTCAATCTGATCTATAGCGGAAACCACTATGAGATGGTCGAAGTAAACACCTATGGCAAAATCCGTGTTCAAATGGGAGTCAATCCCTTCTGTTTTGAATGGAAATTAAGTCCCAGCGAAAAGTTTGAAGCGCCTTGGGCGATTCTCAGCTTCTCCAACAAAGGAACCAATGGTGTTTCGACGCAGATGCATGACTTTATCAATAAGCATATCGTCCGCGGACCGTGGGCGCTGAAAGATCGTCCAATTCTTTTAAACAACTGGGAAGCCACGTATATGGACTTCACCGAAAGCAAACTTCACGACCTGATGAAACGGGCCGGAGATTTGGGCATCGAATTGTTCGTGCTGGACGATGGTTGGTTTGGCAAACGAACGGATGACACCAAAGGGTTGGGCGACTGGATTGTTAATTCCAAGAGACTTCCTCATGGATTGGCTAAACTTGCCGAAATCGCCAACAAAAACGGCCTTAAATTCGGATTATGGTTTGAACCCGAAATGGTCAACGAAAACTCTGAACTCTATCGTGCACACCCAGAATGGGCTATTTGCGTTCCCAAACAGATACCAAGTCTTGGACGAAACCAAATGGTGCTTGACCTAGGTTTAATTGAAGTCCAGGATTATTTAATTGCTTCAGTCTCGGCGGTTTTAGATTCCGCCCACATCGAGTATGTCAAATGGGATATGAATCGTCATATGTCCGATTTCTATTCGCAACGCTATAATCAAGGTGAATTTTTCCATCGTTACATTCTTGGTTTGTATCGGGTTTTAGACGCATTAACTAAAAAATACCCTTCCATTCTTTGGGAATCTTGCTCCAGCGGAGGTAACCGCAACGACCTCGGCATGCTTTGTTACATGCAACAAAACTGGGCAAGTGATGATACCGATGCCTTTGAACGCATTCAAATCCAAAGCGGAACCGCGATGGCTTATCCGTTGTCGACCATTGGCGCCCATGTCAGCGCGTCACCGTCCCATCAGGTTTTACGCAGAACACCCATTGACACACGCTTCAACGTCGCGGCTTTCGGAAACCTTGGGTTTGAACTTGACTTAAAGAAACTTTCTTTTGTCGACAGTGCCGCGATTCGGCGAGGTATTGAATTTTATAAAGAGCATCGACATCTCATACAATTCGGCCATTTTTATCAAATGAAATCCATGGAAGAAGACGGTTATACGGTTTGGATGGTTTTAAGCGATGACCGAAAAGAAGGTATGTTCGGATACTTCCAAGGACTCGGAAAATCCAATCCTTCCATTGATATTCTTCAAGGCATCAACCTTATCGATATCGCTCTTTATCGCATCACCGCCCGTCACCAAGAAACGAACTTGAAAACCTTTGGTGGTCTGATTAATATGGTATCTCCCGTAAAGGTTAATGAAGATGGGCGCTTGGTCGATTTCATCAGTAAACATAAAACACTGGAAGGATTAATGAAGAAATCCTATGACGAAACCTACGATGCCTTTGGCGACGCCTTTAATAACGGGGCGATTAAACTGGAGCCACAATGGGCCGGAACCGGATTTGATGAGCATGTCCGTGTGATGGCGGATTTTGGATCACGCCTGTATTATTTCAAAACAAAATAAACTGTTTCTTTTTTAGCGCATTGATACATTTTCTGATATTTCCTTTTTTCATATTCCTAAAATAGGTACGTTGGTATAAAATAAGGTATACTTTATAAGGACAGTCAAATAGAAAAATTTGGCTGAATCGATTAAATGAAAAATGCATTTGAAAAACTCGACGACAACGAAAAAATAATGCTCTACACCACTCTGTTTATTTTGGTGGTTGGAATTTTGTTTTTACCCTTTTGTTTTATCTTTCCCTCAGCCACGTTACTTTTCTCTCTTTTGTGGGGATGGTTACTTGGCGGTACCATTTCGGTTGCCGCCTTTGCTTTGTTGGTCCACCAAATTAATGGTTTGACTGCCGAAGACGAAAAGGTTCGTTTTCGGGTCATGGGGTTTCATTTTCTACGTCTCGGACTTTATGGCATCGGATTAGTTTTAGCCGCAGTCTTAATGTACATTGGTAAGCCCTGGATTAATATTTTTGCTGTCGTCGTGGCTTATATGCCTATCCGCTTATTTGTTTACTTTTTCAAGCGAAAGGCTAAGGTTTAACCCATGCTTGTAAGTTTTGAACAAATATTAAATTCATTACCCGGGGAAATTATCGTCTCCGTGTTAATTGTGTTTTTAATTTTTGTTTTCTCTTTAGTTATTTTCATAAAAATAAAAAAAGCAGATCCGTTAGCAAAACCCAAAGGCATTCTTCATGTCGTGGAGTTGGGCGTTGATCTGATTGATAATTTAGTAAAAACGCAAATGGGTTGGCGCTACAAAAAGATGGGTGGCTACTTTTTGGCCATAGCCGTTTTCATTTTTACCTCTTTTATTTTTGGATTGACCGGACTCCCTTCACCTATGTCTTATTACATGGTCCCATTTACTTTAGCCCTTTTCACGTTTATTTTGATTCACTTTACCCGAGCGAAAAACCGAAAATGGGGCTACTTTCACGCCTTTATCGAACCCTTTGCCCCATTTCTTCCGATCAACTTAATGTCTATGTGGGCCCCCCTGATTTCGCTGTCCTTCCGTATGTTTTGCAATTCTTTGGCCGGATGGGCCATCATGTCGATTGTGTATTATTCGTTGGAAAGCCTGTCGGCTTCGCTTTTCTTTTTTCTTCCCGTTGGGCTGAATAGCATTTTTCTGGCGCCATGGATTGCGTCGGTTTTGCACCTGTATTTTGATTTATTTTCTTCGGCTATTCAAACATTGGTTTTTATCATGCTGTCCATGATTTTCATAGCTCAGGAAGGTCCCAGTGATGAGGAACCTGGAGCTATTCAACAAACAGCATAAGAAAGAGATAAAACAAGGAGGATCTTCTATGTCAGTCGAATTAGTACGTACGTTAGTTGATGTTGGAACTGGTTTATTAGCCATTGGTGCCGGACTTTCAATCGGTATCGCCGGAGCAGGATCTGGTATTGGTGAAGGAAACATTTGCGCCAAGGGTGTTGAAGGCATTGCTCGCAATCCCGAAGCAGAAGGCAAAATTCGGACCAGCATGATTTTGGGTTGTGCTCTTGACGAAACTACCGGTATTTACGGTTTATTGATTGCCATTTTAATTATTTTCGTTTTAGGAGCTTAATCTCTGATAGCGAGCGTCGTTTTTTCGAGATTGGAGGAAAGTCGAATGTTATCTGGAATATCCGGAATTTTTGAAGGGTTAATTGATAAAATCATCCCCACCAGTGTTTGGCCTTTTGTCGTTCAGATTTTGGCCACTCTTTTGCTTGTTCTCATCGTGTATAAACTTCTTTATAACCCGATGAAGAAATTCCTTGCAAAACGGGCGGAATTCGTCAAAAACAACATCGACGGATCCGTTAAAAGCAATCAAGAAGCGGCGCTGGCGTTGCAAAACGCGCAAGCCTCTTTGAACGAAAGCAAAATGAAAGCCCAAGCCACCATGCAAGCTTCAACCATCGATGCTCAAAAAGCACGAGAAAAGATGTTGGCAAAAGCCGAAGATGAAGTCCGCGAAATGAAAACCCGCGCAGAAGAAGAAATCAATGAATCCAAACGTCAGGCCTTGGATGACATCCACCGTGAAATCATAAACGTGGCTCTGGAAGCATCCAAACAAGTTTTGGGGCGTGAAATCAACGATAAGGACAATGCGCGTCTCGTGAATGATTTTATTAAGGAAGTTAAGAACTAACTATGGATAGTCCCGTCGTCCGTTACGCCACGGCGTTGCTCGATTTAGCCATCGAGGAGAAAAAAGTCAGCGAATACAAAGAAGCGATGAAGGCTTTACTTTCAGCGTTCAAGGCCAATCCCGAATTCCGTATTTTGCTTTCAAGCGCTTTTGTCACCACGGATGAAAAACGGAAGACCATCGACAAGCTCTTTGGCACTTCGGACTTGCCTTCTTTGGCTTCATTTATCAAAGTCCTCGTCGATCGTGGACGGATTCGTGATTTCAATGACATTGCCAAATCGTTTATACAAGTTTCCAATGCCTTCTTGCACATTGAAGAAGGAGTTGTATACTCCACCCTACCGCTCAGTCCCGAGAAAATCGCGGAAATCGAGCGCGCACTTAGTTTGCAAAGCCGAACTCATGTTGAATTGACCAATGAAATCGAGTCCGACCTTATCGGAGGCGTCAAAGTGATCATTCACGATCGTATTTATGACGGCTCGATTGCGAACATGCTGACGTCTTTGCAAAGTCAATTGCTTAAAGGAAAGTGATCACTGTGAAAATTAACGCAAGCGAAATCTCAACATTAATCAAACAAGAAATCAAAAGTTATGAGCACCGTTACGCCAGCGATGACGTCGGAACCGTCATGAGCGTCGGTGATGGAATTGCCATCATTTACGGTCTTGATAAAGCCATGCTCAACGAACTTTTGCTTTTCCCGGGAGATGTCTACGGAATGGTCCTCAATCTTGAGGAAGGCCAAGTTGGCGCCGTTTTACTTGGAAGCGACCGTCATCTCAAAGAAGGCGATGTCGTCAAACGCACCGGCCAAGTTGTTGAAGTGCCAGTGGGTGAAGGACTTTTAGGCCGTGTCGTCAATTCATTGGGGCAACCAATCGATGGGTTAGGCCCTATCGAGGTCAAGAAACATCGTCCCATCGAACGGATTGCTCCGGGTGTTATGGAACGTGAACCGGTCAACAAGCCACTGCAAACCGGTATTTTAGCCATCGACTCCATGATTCCGATTGGACGGGGTCAACGCGAGCTCATCATCGGTGATCGCCAAACCGGTAAAACTGCCATAGCCATTGATACCATCATCAACCAAAAAGATCAAAACGTCCGCTGCGTTTATGTGGCCATCGGTCAAAAAAATTCCACCGTTGCCAACATCGTTGAAAAACTACGGAAAGTTGGTGCTTTAGCCTATACCACCGTGGTCAGCGCGACCGCTTCCGAACTCGCTCCGCTGCAATGGATAGCTCCTTATGCCGGATGTGCCATTGCCGAAGAATGGATGGAGGAAGGAAGAGACGTTTTAATTGTCTATGACGATTTGTCGAAACACGCCATTGCCTATCGAACGCTTTCCCTATTACTCAAACGGTCACCGGGCCGCGAAGCCTATCCGGGTGATATTTTCTATTTGCACTCACGGCTATTGGAACGAGCCTGCAAACTCAACAAATCCTTGGGCGGAGGCTCAATTACCGCACTTCCGATTATTGAAACCCAAGCCGGAGATATTTCAGCTTACATTCCAACCAACGTTATTTCCATTACCGACGGTCAAATTTTCTTGATGACCGATTTATTCAACGCCGGTCAACGTCCTGCCATCGATAGCGGTCTTTCCGTGTCGCGTGTCGGAGCCGCCGCCCAAATCGATGCCATCAAGCAAGTATCCCGTTCGTTAAAGATTGAACTTGCCAGTTACCGCGAACTTCAAGCGTTCACCCAATTCGGCAGTGACCTTGATGCTTCCACAAAGAAAGTTTTGACCCATGGTGCTTGCCTTATGGAAGTGCTCCGTCAAGATCAATACACGCCCTACAGTGTCGAAAACGAAGTCGTCATTCTCTTCTTAGCCAAAAACCGCTTCTTGGATGATCTCCCAAAAGCCTCGATTCAGCCCCGCCTTTTCGAATTTTTGAATCTTATTCAAGTCAAGCATCCGGAAATGCTCGCGGAACTCAAAACCGAAAAGAAAATTTCCGCCTCTCTCAATGAAAAGTTGACTGCCATTGCCAAAGACTTTTTCTCCGTTGACGAGAAAATCAAGTAAGGAATAATCCATGGCCCTCGGTTTACAAAAAACCAAACGACGCATCGCTTCGGTCCAAACGACCAAGAAGATTACCAAAGCGATGGAAATGATTGCCACCACGAAACTCAGAACGTGGCGGGAAAAGATGCTGGAAACACGCGCCTATACCGACGCGCTTGTCGAAATCATTCAAAATCATCTTTCCGGCGAAGAAGCGTTTTCGCATCCTCTGTTCAATGAGAACGTCGAGGCCAAACAAGATCTTTACGTGGTTATTACCAGTCATTTGGGCTTATGTGGCTCCTACAACCATAACGTCTATCAAAAAGTCACGGAACTCGTCCAAAAGCAAGATGATCTCGTCATCATCGGTTCCAAAGGAGCACGCCACTATCAAAACGAAGGCGAAAAAGCCATCGACCGTTATGCCGATTTAGCTTATAAACTCGATTACCCGATGATTGTTCGGCTCGGTGGATTCTTACTTTCAAAATTCAAAGAAGGAAAATACCGTCGAATCCACATAATTAATACCCATTATGTGAACTCAATGATTTCCGAAGTTCAAACGGTCATGTTGTTGCCACTTCCAAAAAATGGAACTGTGCATAAAAACAAGAATGCCTTCGGTCCCATCATTGAACCTGACATTCACCAATTGATTTCCGATTTATCGCCTTTCTACATCAACAATCTGATTTTCAGCAAATTGATCGAATCGCAAATTTCAGAGCAATCCTTACGCCGCTTCGCGATGGAACAAGCCAGCGACAACGCCGACGAACTCACCGATCAACTCTTGCTCGAATACAACAAAGAACGTCAAGCAGCCATCACGCAAGAAATTGCCGAAATCGTCGGCAGTTCCGGCGTGAAATAGGAGGATATTTACGTATGAACGAAAAAACTTATCTATCGGGCACCATTGCCCAGGTCATCGGACCCATCGTCGATGTCCGTTTCCCCGATAAAAAGAATCTGCCTGTTTTGCTAACGTCATTGGAGATTCCTCTTTCTGGAAAAGAACCCCTTGTTGTGGAAGTGGCACAGCATTTGGGTGACGACATCGTCCGCGCTGTGGCCATGGGACCGACCGATGGTTTGGTCCGCGGTATGAGCGTCACCAATACCGGGCACCCCATCCGCGTTCCCGTGGGAAAAGAAACTTTGGGTCGTATGTTTAACGTCTTAGGCCGTCCCATCGATGGTCTCGGTGGAGATTTCAGTAGCGTCCAACATTTACCCATTCACCGCAATCCCCCCACCTTTGAAGAATAAGATACCGGCCATGAGATTTTTGAGACCGGCATCAAAATCATCGACCTTGTCTGCCCCTATATCAAAGGCGGAAAAGTGGGTCTCTTCGGTGGTGCCGGTGTCGGCAAAACCGTTTTGATTCAAGAACTCATCCATAACATCGCCACCGAGCACCACGGTATTTCCGTGTTCGCCGGCGTTGGTGAACGTTCCCGCGAAGGAAATGATTTATACCTCGAAATGAAGTCCACTGGAGTTTTGAATTCCACCGCTTTGGTCTTCGGTCAGATGAATGAACCGCCCGGAGCCCGTATGAGAGTCGCCTTGACCGGACTAACCATGGCGGAATATTTCCGTGATACCGCGCATCAAGACGTGCTCTTATTCATCGATAACATTTTCCGTTTCTCGCAAGCCGGAAGCGAAGTCTCGGCCCTTTTAGGCCGTATGCCCTCCGCGGTCGGGTATCAACCCACGCTTGCCACCGAAATGGGGCAACTCCAAGAACGCATTACCTCGACCAAAGACGGATCTATCACCTCGGTTCAAGCCATTTATGTGCCGGCCGACGATTTGACCGACCCGGCTCCGGCCGCGACGTTTGCTCACTTGGATGCCAAAACCGTCCTTGACCGTCAAGCCGCTTCGTTAGGCTTATATCCCGCAGTGGATCCGTTAGCATCGTCTTCCCAAGCTCTTGATCCTAACGTTGTTGGCAAAGAACACTACGAAGTCGCCTCGGCTACCTTAAAGATTTTGCAACGTTACAAAGATTTACAAGATATTATCGCGATTTTAGGTATTGACGAACTCTCCGACGAGGACAAATTAACCGTTGCCCGCGCCCGCAGAGTCCGTAACTTCCTCTCGCAATCGCTCCACGTTGCCGCCACGTTCAACGGTGTCCCCGGCATTTTCGTCCCGGTCAAAGAAACGGTGCGTAGCGTCAAAGCCATCCTCGAAGGCAAAGCGGATAAACTTCCCGAACAAGCCTTCCTTTATGTAGGAACCATCGAGGATGCGTTCAAGAAAGCGGAGACTCTCAAGTAATGGCCCGTCTGCATTTAGTGATTCTTACTCCCCGCAGCAAAACGTTCGAAGGCGACGTCGATGTTTTAAACGTGCCGACGAAAACAGGGCAAATCGGTATCTTGGCCGACCACTACCCGTTGATTGCCACGATTCCCACGGGCGTGTTCCATTACGTGGTGGATAACGTGACAACCTTATATGCCATTTCGGGGGGCGTCGTTTCTGTCCAAAAAGACAAAACCATTCTTTTGGCGGAAGCCATGGAACGTCCCGA
>JACCEE011294059.1_pt1 | contig 24805 bp, 25 predicted proteins | sample 7449931 | NCBI WGS metagenome assembly JACCEE01 (sample SAMN15323457, study PRJNA562643) | freshwater metagenome | isolation source: river surface water | place: USA:Blue River Watershed | collected 2017-08-19 | reverse complement strand
TGGGTTTGTTGAATTCGCTCGCCATCTTGGCCAGCAGCTTGTTGGGCGCGACGCCAATCGAGCAGGTCAGTTGCGTGGCATCGAAGATGCACTTTTGAATCAGGCGCGCCAGCACACGCCCGCCCTCGCGCTGGCCGCCCGGCACGTGGGTGAAGTCGATGTAGACCTCGTCCACGCCCCGGTCTTCCATCACGGGCGCTATCTCGGTGATGATGTGTTTGAAGCGGCGAGAGTAGTCGCGGTAACGCTCAAAATCCACCGGCAACAAGATGGCGTCGGGGCACAGGCGGGCGGCCTTCATCAGGCCCATGGCCGAGCCCACGCCAAATTGACGCGCCGCATACGTGGCCGTGGTGATGACCCCGCGTCCGGTGTAGCCCGACAGGCGTGCAAACGCCGACAGCGGGATGGTGTGCAAACGAGAGGCCAGGTTGTCGGCTTGCCAGTCGCCATCGGGGTCGCGCTCGCGCATGACGCTGAGCCAGTCGTCCACGCGTCGCCGGCCACCGCCGATCACCACCGGCAGGCCTTGGAGCTGGGGGTAGCGCAGCAATTCCACCGATGCGTAAAAGGCATCCATGTCCAGGTGGGCAATGCGGCGCGGTGCGTCAGCGTCGGTCATGGTGCCAAGCATATCGCCGCATCAGCCCTGCAGGCCTGTGCTGATAATGCGCCTGTGTTCAACCCATGGGGATGCATTGCCATGCCAACGATTCGAGTCGAGATGTTTGAGGGCCGCACGCCCGAGCAAAAGCGCGAACTGGTCAAAGCCCTGACCGAAGCCTGCGAGAAAACCTTGGGCAGTCCCCCAGAGAGTGTGGACGTCTTGTTGTTTGACATCCCCAAATCGCAGTGGTCCACGGCAGGTGTGCTGTGGAGCGAACGCCAATGACCTGAGGTCTGCCTCAGGGGGTGGTCTTGCGAAAACCCTTGAGGGGGGGCAGGTCGGGGAACTCGGGCGCGCGCTTGTCTTTCATGGCCGCGATGGCTTCGCGCACATTGGCGTTGCTCCAGATCGCGCCTTGCAGCCAGCCCATGTGGCGCAGGCCATCTTCCACGCTGTGGTCGCGCACATAGTGCAGCACTTGCTTGGTGCCCCAAATCGCCACTGGGGGTTTGCTGGCGATTTCTTTGGCCGCTTGCAAGGCGGCTGCAACGCAGGCCTCGTGGGTGGGCAAGACCTCGTTGATCAGGCCCCAGGCCAAGGCTTTCTCGGCGCTCAGCCGTCGGCCTGTGTAAGCCAGTTCCTTGACCAGGGTCATGGGCAGCAATTTGGGCAAGCGCTGCAAGGTGCCCACATCGGCCACCATGCCGATGTTGATTTCCTGGATGCAGAAAAACGCATCGGCGCTGCAATAGCGCAAACAGCCGGTGGTCACCAGGTCCACCGCGCCGCCAATGCAGCCGCCCTGGATGGCGAAGATCACGGGCATGCGCAAGGCCTCGATCAGGCTGAAGGTGTCTTGCAAATCGGTGAGCAAGTCAAACACAGCTGAGCGACCCTCGGCGCTTTGATCGTCCATGGCAATGGCGCCGCCAAAGGTGGACAAGTCCATGCCGGCGCTGAAGTGCTTGCCCGTGCTGGAGATGACCACCGCTCTGGCCCAGCCCGACTCATGCAACTGGGTGAGGTGGTCGTGCAACTCGCGCCAGAACTGGGGGTGCATGGTGTTCATGGCCTCGGGCCGGTTGAGCACCAGGTGCGCAATCTGGCCGTCGCGGCTGAGGGCAAAGCAGGGGCTGGCGTTCATGGTCTTGGCTCAGGCCTGGGGAAAGGTGCCAGGCAGGAGGATGCTGGCATCGACCTCGGACATCTTCGTTCTGCCGCAAAAGGCCATCGACAAGTCCAGCTCCTTGTGGATGATCTCTAGCGCCTTGGTCACGCCAGCTTGCCCCATGGCGCCCAGCCCATACAGGAATGCACGGCCGATGTAGACCCCTTTGGCGCCCAAGGCCACCGCCCGCAAGACATCCTGGCCACTGCGAATGCCACCGTCCATGTGGACCTCGATGTGCTGACCAACGGCTTTGACGATGGCAGGCAAGGCCTCGATGCTGCTTTGTGCGCCATCGAGTTGCCGCCCGCCATGGTTGGACACGATGAGCGCGTCGGCGCCGGAGTCCACTGCCCGCTGGGCGTCTTCGACATCCTGAATGCCTTTGAGGATGAGCTTGCCGCCCCAGCGTTCCTTGATCCACTGCACATCGCCCCAGTTCAAGGCGGGATCAAACTGCTTGGCCGTCCATTCGCTGAGCGACCCCATGTTGTCCACGCCCGAGACATGGCCCACGATGTTGCCGAACTCGCGCCGGGAGGTGCCCAGCATGCCCATGCACCAGCGCGGTTTGGTGGCCATGTTGAGCAGATTGGCCAGGGTGAGTTTGGGTGGTGCGGACAAGCCGTTTTTCAGATCCTTGTGGCGTTGCCCCAGGATTTGCAAGTCCAGGGTGAGCACGAGGGCGGCGCACTGGGCTTTTTTGGCACGGTCGATGAGGCGCTCGATGAAGCCCCGGTCTTTCATCACATAGAGCTGGAACCAGAATCCGGGTCCCGCATGCTCGGCCACGTCTTCAATCGAGCAAATGCTCATGGTCGACAGGGTGAAGGGCACGCCAAAGGCGCGGGCGGCGCGGGCAGCCAGGATCTCGCCGTCGGCATGCTGCATGCCGGTGAGGCCTGTGGGTGCAATGGCCACTGGCATGGCCACGTTCTGGCCAATCATCTGGGTGGCGGTGCTGCGGCCTTCCATGTTGACGGCCACGCGCTGGCGGAACTTGATTTTCTGGAAATCGCTTTCATTGGCCCGGTAAGTGCTCTCGGTCCAGCTGCCCGAATCGGCATAGTCGTAAAACATGCGGGGCACACGGCATTGCGCAAGGCGGCGCAAATCTTCAATGTTGGTGATGACGGTCATGGTCGGATCTCCTCGTTCTGGGCGAATGTTATAGGCAGTGATACGCAGGCTTGAATGAGCGCGGTCACGCGGGCATCAGGCCTGGGCATCGTGCACGCTTTGCACGCTCACGCGAGCGAGCATGGTGCGCACATCGCTGGCTTCGCACAAGGCCGTGCCTGGGTTGAGCAAGGCTGCAGCCCCTGCGGCCATGCCGGCCTTGAGCCAATCGGGCGGCGGGCTGCCTTGCAAATAAGCCCACACCACCCCCGCCACAAAGCTGTCACCTGCGCCAATGGTGGTGCGCGGCGACACCTGCACGGCGGCTGAACGCCAGGCCGAATTGGCCCCCACCAGCACCGCGCCGCGCTCGGCCAGGGACACGGCCACCCATTGCGCCTGACCGGCCAGCACCAGTGCGCGTGCGGCCTGCACCACGTCCTGGTCGTTGCCGAACGTGCGGCCTGTGAGTTCGGCCAGCTCTTTTTCATTGGGCTTGAACAGGAACACGCCAGCCGCCAAGGCTTGACGCAGCAAGGGGCCGTGGCTGTCGAGCACCACAGGGATGCCCCGGGCTTGGGCGGCACGGATGAGCACGGCATAGGTGTCATCGGGCACGCCGGGTGCTGCGCCACCGCTGAGCACCAGCACTTTGCGGGGCAGGTTGGCGGTGACCCAATCCAGACAGGCTTGGACCTCCTGGGGCAAGACGGTGGGGCCGGGCAAAACAAAGCGAAAGTCCTGCGACGACTTCAGTTCATGCACAGAAAAACTCTGGTGCATGTTGGCTGCAATGGGGATGAGGTGGGTGTCCACCCCTTCGGCGGCAAGCAGCTGCTGGTGGTGCATGCCACTCACGCCGCCGCTGAGGTGGCAAGACAGCACCGACATGCCCAGCCGGTGCAGGACCCTGGCCACATTGACCCCGCCACCGCCAGGGTGATTGAGCACGGGTCCGCAACGCAGTTTGTCAACTGGGCGGACTTCGTCGATGGTGGTCAACACATCCAGCGCCGGGTTGAGGGTGAGGCACAGTACATCGGTCATGCGGGCAATATACCGCCATGGCGAAGTTTGCAGGCAGCGCTTGCCAGGGTGGACGAGGCCTCAGGGCTTGCCCTCGCTTGTCAGCGCCTGGCAGCGCGTCAACAATGCATCGCCCCGCGTTGGTTGTCATTGAGCTCGGCATGGGGCCTCAAGACCCTTCACCTCTTCCAGGAGCACACATGAAATTGACGGTCAATGGACAGGTTCGCACGCTGGATGTCGAGCCTGAGATGCCCTTGCTGTGGGCATTGCGCGATGAGCTCGATGTCAAAGGCCCCAAGTTTGGTTGTGGCGTGGCTCAATGTGGTGCATGCACAGTCTTGCTCAACGGTGACCCGGTCCGAGCCTGTTCCTATCCGGTCTCGGCAGCCGATGGCCAGCAGGTGGTGACGATTGAGGGACTGGCCAAGGGGGCGAAGTTGCACCCCTTGCAGCAGGCCTGGATTGATCATCAGGTCCCGCAATGCGGTTATTGCCAAGGCGGGCAATTGCTCACCGCCGTGGCTTTACTGCGCAAAAAACCCAAGCCCACCGACAAGGACATCGATGCGGCCATGAGCAACATTTGTCGCTGCGGCACGTATGCGCGCATTCGCGCCGCCATCCATGACGTGGCCAAGAAAGGGGTGAAGGTATGACGCATCCCACACCCCTGATCGTGAACACCAGCCGCCGCCGCTTCCTGCAAGGCTCGATGGCAGCGGGTGCTGGCTTGAGCCTGGGCTTTCATTGGCCACGTGCTGCACAGGCCCAGACGTCGGGCGGCATCAATGCCTGGATCGACATCACACCCGACAACCAGGTGATCTTGCGCTATGCCCGTGCGGAGATGGGGCAGGGCAGCCTGACCTCGGCGCCCATGCTGATTGCCGAGGAGCTCGAAGTCCCCTGGTCCTCGGTGAAGGTGGTGTATGCCACTGCCCACGAGAACTTGCGCCAGAAGCGGGTGTTTGGGGACATGGCATCGGTGGGGTCGCGCACCATCCGCATGTCACAGGAATACCTGCGCAAAGCCGGTGCCACCGCACGCACCTTGCTCGTGAGTGCAGCCGCGCAGACCTGGGGCGTGAGCGAATCCGAATGCCGAGCCCAGGGTGGGCGTGTGCTGCATGCGCCCAGCGGGCGGCAGCTCAAGTACGGCGAGCTGGTGGCCAAGGCCGCCACCCTGCCCATGCCGGCCACGGTGGCGCTCAAGGACCCCAGCCAATGGACGGTGATTGGCAAATCCATTCCCCGGGTGGACATCCCCGACATCGTGACGGGCAAGATCCGTTATGGCATCGACACCCAGTTGCCCGGCATGTTGCACGCAGCCGTGGCGGCCTGCCCGGTGTTCAATGGCAAGGTCAAGTCGCTGGACGACAGCAAGGTCAAAAACCGCCGTGGGGTGGTGCAGGTCCTCAACCTGGAGAGCTTTGTGGCGGTGGTGGCTGACAACTGGTGGCGAGCCAAAGAGGCTTTGCGCGAAGTCGACATCGAATGGGATGTGGGCGCTCATGGCAGCCTCACCACCGCCAAGGCCACGGCCTTCATCCGCGATGGGCTGGAGGCCACGCAGGTGGCGGTGGCCCGCAACGATGGCGATGTGGCACCTGCGCTGAGCCAGTCGGCACAGCGCATCCAGGCCGATTACTTCACACCGTATTTGGCCCACGCCACCATGGAGCCCATGGTGTGCACGGCCTGGTTGCAGGGCGATCAGTTGCAGGTTTGGGCATCGACGCAAAACCCCGAGGCCACCCTGGCCACGGCGGCCAGTACAGCGGGTGTGCCCTTGCCCAACGTCACCGTGCATCCCGTGCAACTCGGCGGGGGTCTTGGCCGCAAGAGCCCGCAGGACTTCACGCGCCAGGCGGTGCTCATTGCCAAAGCCATGGCGGGCAAGCCGGTGAAGATGGTGTGGTCACGCGAGGAGGACATCCAGCATGACTTGTATCGCCCAGCCAGCTGGATTCGGCTGGAGGCGGGGCTGGATGCCAAGGGTCAGATGCAGGCGCTCAAGATCCGCTCGGCGGGGCCTTCGCTGCTGGCCACCTTGCTTCGCTTGCCCCTCAAGGATGGCGTGGATCCGCAAGCGGTGGCGGCCTTGGCCGATCACCCCTACAACGTGGCGAACTCGCGGGTGGAATATGCCCAGCGCGACACCAACATCCCGGTGGGCTTTTGGCGCACCGTGGGGCATTCACAAAACCCGTTTGCGCGCGAATGCTTCATCGACGAAGTGGCCGCTGCGGCAGGGCTTGACCCCAAGGCCTTTCGCCTAGCGCACCTGTCGGACAAGTCGGACAAGGACCGCCGCATCCTGCAAGCCGTGTGCGATGCCGCAGGCTGGGACAAGCCTTTGCCCAAGGGCGTGTTTCGTGGCCTGGCCGAGACCGAAGGCTATGGCAGCTGGACGGCCTGTGTGTGCGAGGTGTCGGTGTCGCCCAAGGGGGAGGTCAAGATCCACCGCGTGGTGATTGGCATTGATCCCGGCCATGCCGTCAACCCCAACAACATCCAGGCTCAGATGCAAGGCAGTGTGGTGCATGGCTTGTCGGCGATTTTCTGGGGCGAGATGACCCTGCGCGACGGGCGCATCGAGCAATCGAATTTCCACGACTACCGGCTCATGCGACTCAATGAAATGCCCAAGGTCGAGACCGTCATCGCACCCACTGGCGGCTTTTGGGGTGGCGTGGGCGAGCCCGCGCAAGCCCCCCTGGCGCCGGCGCTGGTCAATGCGATCTGTGCGGCCACGGGCAAGCGCATCCGCTCCTTGCCCCTGAAAAATCACGGCCTGCGATTGGTGACCTGATGCCCGGCATGCGTGCTTGGCCAAGTCTTGTGGTGCTGGCACTCAGTGGGGTGGTTCACCCCATGCCGGCATGGGCTGAGGATGCGGCGGCTGAGCGGGGCAAGGCCTTGCTGCTGCGGCATCAGGAATCGGGTTGCGTGCTGTGTCACCGCATTCCGGGTCTGGCCTCGCGCGCTGAGCTCGGGCCTGACCTTGCAGGTGTGGCCTCGCGAATGGCAGCCACCGACTTGTTCGATCGCATTGCCGACGCCAGGACTTTGAATCCCAACACCCTCATGCCGCCCACCTTGAGCAACCAGCACCTGCGCCAGCTTGCCCCCGAGTGGCAAGGCAAAACCCTGCTGGTGCCGGCACAGGTGCACGACATCGTGGCCTACCTCATGGCCTACGCGCGTTGATCATGAAGTCCGTCCCCTGGCCCATGCGCATCACGCGTCGGCAAGGCCTGGTGTGGCCTTGGATGCTCGCGGCCACCTCCAGCCGCTGGGCGCAGGCTCAAACGCCCACCGTGTGGGACAGCCTGGGCGCGAAGCGGCGCATCCCGGACTTGTTGGCTGAGGTGGTGCCAGTTGGGCAGGTGGCGCAGGCCACCCGGGTCAGGCTGGTGGCGCCAGAGCTGGCCGACAACGGCTTGGTGGTGCCGGTGCGCATCGAGGTTGATTCGCCCATGAGCGAGGACGATCATGTGGTGCGCCTGCACCTGTTGTCGCAGCGCAATCCCGTGGTGCGCATGGTCAGCGTGGAGCTGGGACCGCTGGCGGGATGGCCGGGCTTGAGCACGCGGGTTCGCCTGGCGGGCACCCAAACCCTGGTTGCGGTGGCCGAGCTCAACCGCAACCGGTTTCATTACGGCACAGCCGATGTGTTCGTGACCGAGGCAGCTTGCGTGGATGGGACCAGCGGATGATCCAGGCGCGCATTCAATTCGTCACGCCGGTTCAATTGGGGCAGGTCGTGCAGGTGCGGCTCATGTTGCACCATCCCATGATCACGGGGTATGACCGCGACCTTCAGGGGCGGGTGATCCCGCGCCAAGTCATCACCGAGCTGGTCTGCCGCTATGGCCAAGAGCTGGTGATGCGTGTTCAGCCCTCGAGCAGCATCGCGGCCAACCCCCTGTTTGAAATGGGATTACGCCTGACGAAATGGGCGCGCTTTGAAGCCCAGTGGGTGGACGACCAAGGCCAGCGCGGGCAATTGGTGCACGACCTCGGTCCTCAGGGTCCCTGGCAATCCACGGTGGGAGAGCACTGAGGTGTGGCTGCGGGGGCTGGTGAGCGCCCTGGCCTGGGCAAGCCTGGCAGCGTGGGCACAAGCGCCACAGGGCGTTGAATTCATTCCCCGCCATCCCTTTTTGTCGCCGTCACAGGTCAAGTCGGGTCTGCACATGGCGGGCAGTGATGTGCAAGCCATGCAAGCCGATGAATGGGCCAATCCGGCTCAGGCCAGCTTGCAACAAGGCCAGGCCTTGTGGGAGCGCAAGAGCGCATCCGGCCCCAGTTGCGCGCAATGCCACGGCCAGGCCAGGGACAGCATGGCCGGGGTGGCCGCACGCTTGCCGGCGTGGTCGCCTGCGCAAGGGCGCGTGACCAACCTCGAGGACCGCATCCGCCATTGCCAAGCCACCCATCAGCACCGCACCCCGGATGCATTCGAAAGCGAGGACCTGCTCGCGCTCACCGCATGGGTGACGCTCGCGTCGCGTGGCATGCCCATGAGCACGGCGCTGGTGAGCGAGGAGCGCGAGGCCATCTTGCGCGGCGAAGCCGATTACCACCGACGGCAAGGCTTGCTGAACTTGGCCTGTGTGCATTGCCACCAGGACATGGCGGGCAAGCGCCTGTTCAACGACCCTTTGAGTCAGGGTCAATCCAATGCTTATCCGCTCTATCGCCTAGAGTGGCAGTCGGTGGGCTCACTGGAGCGGCGACTGAGGAGTTGCATGAATGGGGTCAAGGCCGAACTCCCGCCCTGGGGTAGCCCTCGCATGCGCGAGCTGGCCTTGTACCTGCGCTGGCGCGCTCAGGGCCTGCCTGTGGAAATGCCGGCTGTGCGCAAATGAGGCCAGCGCCTCAGGCCAGCCGCAGGCGGTGACGCTCGATTTGCTGGCGCACTTGTGCCGGGGCTGTGCCGCCCACGGTGTGGCGCGCATGCAGGGAGCCTTGCAGGCTCAAGGCCTCGTAGACGTCCTGGCCGATGGCCGGGTGAAAGCCCTGCAAGACCGACAAGGGCAGGTCGGCCAGGTCGCAGGCGTGGGTGCTGGCCGCGCGCACCGCATGCGCGACGATCTCGTGGGCATCGCGAAAGGGCAAGCCTTTTTTCACCAGGTAGTCGGCCAAGTCGGTGGCCGTGGCATAGCCCCGCTGAGCGGCTTGCTCCATGGCTTGGGCATTGACCTCGATGCCACCTTCTTTGCGACCCGTGGCCGGGTTGAGCTGCCCGCCCACCATGTCGCAAAAAATGCGCAAGGTGTCCTTGAGGGTGTCCACCGTGTCAAAGAGGGGTTCCTTGTCTTCCTGGTTGTCCTTGTTGTAGGCCAGGGGCTGGCCTTTCATCAGGGTGAGCAAGCCCATGAGGTGACCCACCACGCGCCCCGTCTTGCCCCGTGCGAGCTCGGGCACATCGGGATTTTTCTTCTGCGGCATGATGGACGAGCCCGTGGTGAAGCGGTCGGCAATGCGCACAAAGGCAAAGTTCTGGCTCATCCACAGGATCAATTCCTCTGACAGGCGGGAGATGTGGATCATGACCAGGGAGGCCGCTGCCGTGAATTCGATGGCGAAGTCGCGATCGCTCACCGCATCGAGGCTGTTCATGCACAGCTGGGGCTGCCCCTGCTCGTCCACCATGCCCAGCAGCTTGGCCACCTGTTCGCGGTCGAGCGGGTAAGTGGTGCCGGCCAGCGCGGCACTGCCCAGGGGCAGGCGGTTGGTGCGGCGACGCACATCGGCCATGCGTTCGGCGTCGCGGGCAAACATTTCGACATAGGCCAAAAGATGGTGGGCAAAGCTCACAGGCTGAGCCACTTGCAAATGGGTGAAGCCAGGCAGGATGACGTCCACATGACGGTTGGCCACGTCGACCAGGGCGCGCTGCAAGTCCACCAGCAGGGCACTGATCGCGTCGATTTCGTCCCGCAGCCACAGGCGCACATCGGTGGCCACCTGGTCGTTGCGGCTGCGCCCCGTGTGCAGGCGTTTGCCCGCGTCGCCCACGAGCTGGGTCAATCGGGCCTCGATGTTGAGGTGAACGTCTTCCAGATCGAGTTGCCATTCGAACTGGCCGCTTTCGATGTCGCGGGTGATCTGTCCCAGCCCCCGCTGGATGTCAGCCCAGTCGGCGGCGCTGATGATGCCTTGCGTGGCCAGCATCTGGGCATGAGCAAGACTGCCTGCGATGTCGGCACGCCACAGGCGCTGGTCGAAAAACACACTGGCTGTATAGCGCTTGACCAACTCGCTCATGGGTTCGGAAAAGAGGGCAGACCAGGCTTGGGATTTTTTGTCGAGTTGGTTTGTCATGGCCGCGATTTTATGGGGCTGGGCTGATAATGGGGCATCTGATGTTTGTCCAAGGGATTTGCTGTGTCGACCTCTGCATCCAACCGTTTGGTCATTGCCACCCGTGAAAGCCGTCTGGCCTTGTGGCAGGCCCACCATGTCCAGTCCCTGTTGCAAGCGCGCGGATTTGAGGTCCAGATCCTGGGCATGACCACGCAAGGCGATCAAATCCTGGACCGAAGCCTGAGCAAGGTGGGCGGCAAGGGCTTGTTCGTCAAAGAGTTGGAGGTGGCTTTGGCCGAGGGGCGAGCCGACTTGGCCGTGCATTCGCTCAAGGATGTGCCCATGGACATGCCCGAGGGCTTTGCCCTGGCCTGCGTCATGGAGCGCGAAGACCCGCGCGACGCCTGGGTGTCCAGTCATTACGCCTCGCTCGACGAGGTGCCTCAGGGCGCGGTGGTTGGCACGTCCAGCCTCAGGCGCACCGTGTTGCTTCAGTCCTTGCGGCCAGATTTGAAGATCGAGCCCTTGCGGGGCAATCTGGACACGCGACTGCGCAAGCTCGACGAAGGCCAGTACGCCGGCATTGTGCTGGCCGCGGCCGGCCTCAAGCGCCTGGGTCTGGGTGAGCGCATCCGCCACATCTTTTCCACCGAAGACATGCTGCCCGCTGCCGGTCAGGGGGCGCTGGGCATCGAGGTGTGCAGCGATCACCAGGCAGCGACCCAAGCCTTGGCCCCCATGGCCGATGAAGCCACCTGGCTGGCCGTGGCAGCCGAACGCTCGGTGAGTCGCGCGCTGGGTGGCAGCTGCTCCATGCCTTTGGCAGCGCATGCGCATTGGCACGGCAATCAGCTGAGCCTGCGTGCCGCCTGGGGCGACTTGCAGCGGCCTGGCCGACTGCTGCGCAGCACCGTGTCGGGTCAGGTGCGCGACCTGGATGCCGCTGAGCGTCTGGGCTTGAACGCGGCAGCCGAGCTCAAGCGCCAGGGCGCACACTGAGGGCGACCCCTCAGCCTGGGGTTCCCACCCATGATCGCCTCGCGCCGACTCATCCTCACTCGGGCCTTGTCTGGTCCAACCGGCGCCGAGCCTCACGCGGACCTGCCTTTGACGCAGTCCTTGTCACCCCAGTGGCACCGCGTGCATTGGCCCTTGATTGCCATTGAGCCCGTGACCGATGCGGCCACGGTGCAAGGCCTGCAGCAGGCCTGGCAGGATTGGCCGCAATGGCAGGCGGTGATGTGGGTGAGCGCCGCAGCAGCCCAGCATTTCTTCAGCCATCGACCCCAGGGTCAGGCCTGGTCCTCGGTTCAGGCCTGGTGCACTGGACCTGGCACGGCCAAGGCCTTGTTGAACTTGGGCGTGCCTGCGGCTTGCCTGGTCCACCCCAAGCTGGGCGACCCCAACTGGGATTCCGAGGCCTTGTGGCAACTGGTGCAGCCCACGCTGCGGCCGGGCGTGCCCGTCTTGCGCGTGCGGGGGCGTGAGCACCGGGCCACCGAGGTGCAAGGGCAGGGGCGGGATTGGCTGTCGGATCAATTGCAAGCCATGAATGTGCCTGTGCATTCGGTGGCGGCCTACGAAAGGCGCGCCCCGACATGGTCAGGGGCGCAGCGCGAGCAGGCGCTGCACGCCCTGACCGATGGCTCCGTCTGGTGGTTCACCAGCTCACAGGCGGTGGAGCACCTGCGGGGGCTGTTGCCCCACGCAAAGGCGACGCAGCTGACGCAGGCGCGTGCCGTCGTCACCCATGCCCGCATTGCACAGGCCTGTCTGGATTGGGGTTGGGGGCATGTGGTGAGCAGCCCACCCGACGAAGCGTCTGTATTGAAATCAATAGAATCCTTCGCATGAATGCTCAAGACTCTCCCTCGCCTGCGCCTGAAGCTGGCGCGTCGCCAGAGCCGCAAGGCGCTGCGCCTGTAGCCCAAGCGGCTGGCGGCGATGCAGGCTTGAAGCGGGTGCTGGGGGGCTTGGCCCTGGCGAGCTTGGTGGCCCTCGTGGCCATCGTGTCCTTGTGGCAAAAGCTCAGCAACATCCAGGAGGCCTTGGCTCAGCAAAGTGCCCAGGCCAATCAACAGTCGGCAGAAGCCTTGGCCATGGCCAAGCAAGCATCGTCCCTGGCGCAAGATGCCAGCGTCAAGCTGGCCCTGGCTCAAACCCGGCTCAACGAGTTGTCGGCTCAGCGCAGCCAGGTCGACGAGTTGCTGCAAAGTCTCACCAAGGCCAAGGACGACAACTTGGTCATGGAGCTCGACGCCGTGTTGCGCGCAGCTCAGCAACAAGCCTTGCTCAGCGGCTCGGTTCAGCCCATGCTGGTGGCCCTGAGCGCAGCCCAGCAGCGCATCAAACGCGCCAATGTGCCCCGCCTGGTGCCGGTTGCCTTGAGCCTGGAGCGGGACGCTCAGCGCATCCAGCAAGCCAAGGTCATGGATTTACCTGTGGTCTTGTCCCAACTCGATCAATTGCTCGCAGCCACCAATCAGGTGTCCTTGCTGGGCGATGCCTTGCCCCCCGATGGCTTGGCCAAATCCACCAAACCCTCCGGCCTGCCCTGGGCTGATGCGGTGGAAAAAGGCCTTTGGAGCGATTTGTTCAAAGACATGTGGCGTGAGCTGCTCACCCTGGTGCAGATCTCCAAGGTGGATGCTGGTGAAGTCTTGCTGTTGTCCCCCGATCAGCGCGAGCTGGTGCGCCAGCAGTTGCGCATGCATGTGCTCTCGGCGCGCCTGTCCATCGTGGCGCGTCAGCACGAGGCAGCTTTGCGGGACTTGAACCAGATGCGTCAGCTGATGCAAAAGCATGTTCACCTCAAAACCACACAGGCCAGCACCATGGTCACCTTGATCGAGACGGTGCAACAAGCCCTCCAAGGCCAAGCCATGCCCACGCTGTCTGACAGCCTGGCCGCCCTGGCCAATTTGCAGGCAGGGCGCTGACATGCGTTGGGTGTTGTGGATCATTGTGCTGTTTGCCCTGGCGGTGCTTGCTGCCCTGGGGCTGGGCAACAACAACGGCATGGTCACCTTGTTTTGGCCACCCTACCGCGCCGATGTGTCACTGACTTTGGCGGTGCTGCTGGTCTTGGCCCTGGTGGTGATGGTCCACCTGTCTTGGCAAGGCGTGGCCGCGCTCACGCACCTGCCTGTCCGGGTGAGGCAGTGGCGCTTTGAGCGCAAGCTTGCCGCGAGCCAGCAACTGGCCATGCAAGCCCTCTTCCTTGCCCTGGGTGGTCGATTTGTGCGTGCCGATGCTGTTGCCCAGCGCTCCGTGGCCTTGCTCGACGAACTGGTGCTGTTTTCTAATCTGAGCGCCAGCGAAACCGAGTGGCTGACCCATTTGCGTTGGCTCAATGTCTGGACGCAGGGTGAGTGCAAACAGTCGCTGAGGGATTTGGCTGGGCGAGACCAGGTGATTGAAGCCTGGCAACGCATGGCCGATCAGCATGCACCCTTGCAACGCACAGAAGTGAAGGATGCCGCCACCCTGATTCGTGCGCGATGGGCCTTGGATGCGCGCGACCCGGTGCAGGCCATGGGCTTGTTGAACCAACTCTCCAAGGGCGCAGGCCACCGCTCGTTGACCCACAGGCTCAAGCTCAAAGCCTTGCGGGCCTTGGGTCAGCATGCTGACGCACTCAAGGCAGCGCGCGCATTGGCCAAGCATGGTGGGTTTTCCTCTGATGCCAGTGCGAGGTTGTTGCAAAGCCTGGCCATGGCCAGCTTGCGCCAATGTCAGGATGCCAGCCAGCTCGACAGCATGTGGCGGTCTTTGGATGCCCGCGAACAGCGCATGCCCTCAGTGGCTCTGGCAGCAGCTGAGCTGGGTCTGAAGTTGCGTGCCGAGTCGGCCTGGATCATGGAGCGTTTGAATCGCACCTGGACCCATTGGATGGAGCACCCCAACGACTGGGACGAAGAGGGCGAAGCCCAGCTGTTGCTGAGCCTGCAATCGGCCTTGCAGCAGTTGCCCCCAGATACCGCTTGGCTGGAGCGAGCCGAGCAAGCCCACCTCAAGCGACCCCGTCACGCGCCATTGCAAGCGCTCTACGGCCTCGTGTGCATGCAGCATGCGTTGTGGGGGAAAGCTGTTTCAGCCCTGGACGATGCACAAAAACGCCTGGAGCCAGGTGCACTCAAGCGCAAGGTGCATGCCTCATTGGCGCTCATGGCCGAGTCGCGCAGCGACACGGCCTTGGCCTTGAGGCACTGGAAAGCGGCCGCTCAATCCTGAGCCGGATGAGCGGCATCGCCTGAGCCCTGCGCATCAAGCTTGGGCGGAATCCTCAAACCCGAAGTTCTGCTGGCGCAGATCAGCCCTGGTCTCGACCAGGATCAAGGGGCCTTCGTCCAGCACCACGGGTGCAGGACGCTCGCGCGGCACGTGGATGGGGCGGGGCTCAGCGGCAATCGCGGCTTGCACAGCGGCAATGCGGTCGGGATTGGACAAGACCCATTCCATGCCAGCAGACTGGGCAATGTCTTGCAACTGCGCCAGCGGCAACTCAAAGTGGCCAATGCGGGGCATGCCGGTGCGCGCTGGGGCAGCGTGGGCAGCCACTGCGGGAGCAGCTGCCTGGGCATTGGCCGCTTGGCTGGTTTGCTCGTGACCTGAGGCTTGCTCCTCGCGGGGCGTGCGCTCGCGTCGTTCGCGCCCAGGGCGCTCGCGGCGGCGGCGCTCCGAGCTGGGTGCGGCGTTGGGTGCATCGACGGTGGCCAGCTGAGCGGCATCTTGAGCCAGCGCCGTGCTGGCTTGGCCCTCGGCGGTGACCTGATCGAGGTTGGCGGGTGTTGCCGTCTCGGTCTGATTCTGGCGAGGACGACGTTCACGGCGCTCACGACCCCCTTCACGGCCACCTTCACGGCCACCTTCTCGGGGGCTTTGACCTTCTCTGGGCTCGCGAGGCTCACCAGCGCGGTTGCCTTGAGCCGAGCGGTCGGCGCGTTCACCCCGTTCCCGACGGCCTTCGCTGGCACCTTCAGGGCGTTGGTCGGCGCGTTGTTCAGGGCGCTCGGTTCGTTCCGTGCGCTCGCCGCGCTCGCCACGTTCTGGGCGTTCGGCACGATCACCTTGGCGATCCGAGCGGCGACCGCCCCGACGGCCATCGCCACGCTGGCCTTGGCGCGATCCGGCTTCGCGGCGGCCATGTGCGGGCTTGCTGCCCGTACTCGGCTCGCTGGCGCTGGTCTTGGTTGGGCTTGGAGCGGGGGCAGAGCCACCGAGCAATTTCTTGATCCACCCGAAAAAGCCACCCGAGCTGGGTGCGGCGTCAGCCGCAGGGGCGGGCGTCGCTGCAGTGGGTTTGACGGGCTCGGGCTTGGGCGCCACCACGGGTGCGGGCGCATCGGGCAAGACCCCTTTGATCACCGGGCTTTGGCGGTTGGTGGGCTCCTGGGAGCGGCGGGTCACCGAGGTGGGGTCTTCGATGTCCTCGGCCAGCTTGTAGCTGGCATCGATGTTGTCCAAGCGGGGGTCATCGTGCTTGAGGCGTTCGAGCTTGTAGTTGGGGGTCTCCAGCCCTTTGTTGGGGATGAGCATGACCTGGATGCGCTGCTTGATTTCAATCTTGGCGATTTCAGAGCGCTTTTCGTTGAGCAAGAAGGAGGCGACTTCAACCGGCACTTGCGCGTGCACGGCGGCGGTGCCTTCTTTCATGGACTCTTCCTGAATGATGCGCAGGATTTGCAGTGCCGAGCTCTCGGTATCGCGCACATGGCCTGAGCCACCGCAACGCGGGCAGGGGATGGAGGCCCCCTCTGACAAGGCCGGACGCAAACGCTGACGGCTCATTTCCATGAGGCCAAACTTGCTGATGGAACCAAACTGGACGCGGGCGCGATCCTGGCGCAAGGCATCGCGCAAGCGGTTTTCCACTTCGCGGCGATTGCGTGCCTCTTCCATGTCGATGAAGTCAATGACGATCAAACCGCCCAAGTCGCGCAAACGCATCTGGCGAGCCACTTCGTCTGCGGCTTCGAGGTTGGTGCGGGTGGCGGTTTCCTCGATGTCACCCCCACGGATGGACCGCGCCGAGTTGACATCCACAGAAACCAGGGCTTCGGTGTGATCGATGACGATGGCACCGCCAGAGGGCAGGGTGACCGTGCGCGCATAAGCCGATTCGATCTGGTGTTCGATCTGGAAGCGGCTAAAGAGGGGGGCGTGATCGCGGTAGCGTTTGACCCGGCTGGCATGCTCGGGCATGACATGGGACATGAACTGCTGCGCCTGGTCGTAGAGGTCATCGGTGTCGATGAGCACATCGCCAATGTCGGCATTGAAGTAGTCGCGGATGGCACGAATCACCAGGCTGGATTCCTGGTAGATCAGGAAGGCGCCCTTGCCCGCCTGGGAGGCCTCGTCAACGGCCTTCCAGAGTTTGAGCAGGTAGTTCAAGTCCCATTGCAGCTCGGGGGCGGAGCGGCCAATGCCAGCCGTGCGGGCAATGATGGACATGCCGTTGGGGTATTCGAGCTGGTCCAGCGCCTCTTTGAGTTCTGCCCGCTCGTCGCCTTCGATGCGCCGGCTCACGCCACCGCCTCTGGGGTTGTTGGGCATGAGCACCACGTAGCGGCCAGCCAGCGAAATGAACGTGGTGAGGGCCGCGCCCTTGTTGCCGCGCTCTTCTTTTTCGACCTGGACCAGGAGTTCCTGGCCTTCCTTGATCACGTCCTGGATGCGCGCCTGGCTGGGGGACACGCCAGAGGAAAAGTATTGTTTGGAAATTTCCTTGAAGGGCAAAAAGCCGTGCCGCTCTTCGCCGTAGTCCACAAAACAGGCCTCAAGTGAGGGTTCGACGCGGGTCACGACCGCTTTGTAAATATTGCCTTTGCGCTGTTCGCGGCCTTCGATTTCGATTTCATAGTCGAGCAGTTTCTGTCCGTCCACGATGGCCAGGCGGCGCTCTTCAGCCTGGGTCGCATTGATGAGAATCCGTTTCACGATGCAATTCCTTCACACAACAACAACAGACCCAATTGGGTCAACGATGCCAGACGATGAAGCGCAAGGAAACGAGGCGAGGTGCAGCCCTGGAAATCAGGGATGGCAGCAAGTGGCCCGAGAGCGAGTGACAAGTGGTTGAGCGAGTCGACCAGGTTGCGTCATGAAAAAGGCTTGGCTCATGGGGCTAAAAAAACCCGGCAGCTCACGGGAGCTACCGGTCAGAATTCGTTTCGGTTGTCCATTCATCGGTTCTGCGTTGGGGTCTTCGTCCACCATGGACTTGCATGACCCAACAAGGCATCGACCTCTCAGCGTGGCTGGCTCATGATCTAATCTCCAAATCAAATCAAGCACTTGGAAGCCAACGCTGGTGAAGCCGATTATAGACACACAGACCTCAGAAGCCGCAAGTGCCCAAATCCTGGAGGTGGATGAGGATTCCAGCGGACAGCGGCTGGACAATTTCCTCATCCGGCACCTCAAGGGGCTGCCCAAGACCGGGGTCTATCGCATCATCCGCACGGGTGAGGTCCGGGTCAACAAAGGGCGCGCCAGCGCCGACACCCGTGTGCAAGCGGGCGACCGCGTGCGCGTCCCCCCCCTGCGCCTGGCTGCCCCCAAAACCGCGCCCGCCCCAACGACCCCCTTTGGCCCGGCTGGCGGCGAAGCCTTTCGCATCCTGTTTGAGGACGACCACCTCATTGCCCTGGATAAACCCTCGGGGTTGGCCGTTCACGGTGGCAGCGGGATCAGCCATGGGGTGATCGAGCGGCTCAGGAGCGCCAGACCCGATGCGCCCGTGCTGGAGCTGGTCCACCGGCTGGACCGGGAAACCTCCGGGGTGTTGCTGGTGGCCAAGCGCCGAAGCGCTCTGCGCCACATCCAGGACCAGTTCAGGGGGCGGGAAACCGGGAAAACCTACCTGGCCATGGTCAAGGGGCAGTGGCCTTCCAACAAGAAGGTCATCGACATCCCGCTTTTTAAATATCAGGCGCAAACCCCGTCCGGGGAAACCGAGCGCCGGGTGCAGGTGGTCAGTGAGTCCGATCCCAGGGGTCAAAGGGCCATCAGCCTGGTGAAGGTGGCACGCCTGGTGGGGCCTCACAGCTTGCTGGAGGTGGTGATCAAAACCGGGCGCACCCACCAGATCCGGGTGCATTTGTGCAGCCAGGGGCACCCCATCCTGGGCGATGACAAGTACGGCGACTTTGCATTGAACAAGGTCTTGCAGCCCCAGGGCCTCAAGCGCATGTTCCTTCATGCCTGGAAACTCAGCCTCAAACACCCCCACACGGGTCAGGCCATGTCCCTGATTTCACCTCTGCCAGTGGATTTGCAACAATTCATCCACCATGTATCACCCGACACCCCGCCGATTTGATCTGATTGCGTTCGATTGGGATGGCACGCTGTTTGACTCCACAGCCCTGATTGTTCGATGCATCCAGGAAGCGGTGCGCGATGTCGGCGGCACAGTGCCCGATGCCCAGCAGGCTTCTTATGTGATTGGCATGGCCTTGGTGCCTGCCTTGGCCCATGCCGCTCCGGATGTGCCCGCTGAACGCTACAAGGAATTGGGTCAACGCTATCGTCACCACTATGCCCAGCACATGCACGACATCAGCCTCTTTGATGGTGTGCTGGAGATGCTGCATGAGTTGAAGGCCAGGGGCGTGTTGCTGAGCGTGGCAACCGGCAAGTCACGCCAGGGGCTCAATGAGGCCTTGCAGCATGTGGAGCTCAAGGGCTTGTTCGATGACTCTCGCACGGCCGATGAGACGGCGGGCAAGCCCAACCCCATGATGCTCCATGAGTTGATGAGTGCCTGTGGCGTCTCGCCTGCGCGCACCCTGATGATTGGCGACACCACCCATGACCTGGAGATGGCCCATCTTGCGGGCTGCCGCAGTGTGGGCGTGAGCTATGGGGCGCATGCCCACGACACCTTTGAGCGCTGGCAACCGCTCGCGGTCGCACACAGCGTGCGCGAACTGCATGACTGGTTGATCCAACATGGCTGAAGCCCAAGCCCTGTGTCGGCGTGAAGACTTGGCTGACCGAGGCTTGGCCGTGCCGTTTGATGTGAACTATGCGGGACAGACCTGTCGGGGATTTGCCATCCGCTTCCAAGGCCAGGTTTACGCCTACCTCAATCGCTGTGCCCACATCGCCATGGAAATGGATTACCAGCCCAATCGCTTTTGGGACGAAACCGGGCAGTGGCTCATGTGTGCCACCCACGGCGCGGTATACGATCCACGCACAGGCGCTTGCCAAGGCGGCCCGTGCAAAGGTGGCTTGATCCCCATCCACACCTCTGAGCGGGATGGATGGGTGTTTTGGCACACCGCTTACAACCTCAAGCCCATCGAGTTTTGACATGACCAAAGAATCCCAGCCTCCCGAATCCGAGCTGCCGCCTGCTGCCTCCACCCCGCCCACCTCAGCTGCGCCAGCGGCCAAGTCAGCCACTGAGCCCCCTGCCGCAGCTGCTGCGCCCCTGGACGAAGCCTGGGCGCGCAACACACTGGAGCAGTTGGCGTTGTCCTTCTACAAGGAGCAGCGGGCGAGCCGGCGCTGGAAGATTTTTTTCAGGTCCCTGTGGGCGGCCTTGTTCATCTGGATGTTGTGGATCGCCAGCCACCCACCGGGCATGGGCAAAACCGAAGTCACACGGCCCCATACCGCGCTCATCGAGATCCATGGCGAAATTTCGGACGAGTCCCCGAGCAACGCGCGCTGGTTGATGAATTCCTTGCAGGAGGCCTTTGAGGACAAGGATGCCAAGGCCGTGGTCATGCACATCAATTCACCGGGTGGCAGCCCGGTTCAGGCCGGCCTCATCAACGACGAAATCCTGCGGCTCAAGGCCAAGCACAACAAGCCCATTTATGCCGTGTGCAGCGAGGCCTGCGCATCGGCGGCCTACTACATCGCTGTGGGGGCAGATCGCATTTACGTTGACAAGGCCAGCGTGGTGGGCAGCATCGGCGTGCTCATGGACGGCTTTGGATTCACTGGGCTGATGGACAAATTGGGCGTGGAGCGCCGCTTGCTGACTGCGGGTGAAAACAAAGGCTTGCTCGACCCCTTCACCCCTTTGGATAAAAACCAGAAGGCGCTGGCCCAGCAAATGCTCGACAACATCCATCGCCAGTTCATTGAGGTGGTCAAGGCCGGCCGGGGTGATCGCATCAAAGGTGGTCCCGAGGTGTTCAGTGGCCTGTTCTGGACGGGGGACAAAGCCATCGAGTTGGGTTTGGCCGATGCGCTGGGCTCATTGGACAGCGTGGCACGCGACGTGGTGCAAGCCGAAGAGATCATTGATTACACCCGCAGCGAAAACGTGGCCGAACGACTGGTCAAGCGATTTGGCATGTCGGTGGGTGAGGGCTTGTTCAAGTCCATGCAACAGCGCGGCCTCTTGCCCCACTGACATGGCGCCTTCGATCTGGCCTTGTATGAGTGAGCTGGCGACACCACCGAGAGGCTGAACGCCCAGCGAGCTCCCCAGGTGAGCAAGCTCAGGCAGGCCAGCGCCCCATCACAAACAACACGGCTTGTTGCTTGTCCACCGGGACAGGCGATTGCCGCCATGCCTGGATGCTCCGGGACACGATGCGCTCACTGGCTTGGGTGAGGTTGCTCGCCAGACACAAGTGGGTGTCTGATTGCAAGGTCTCGATCAGGCTCTGAAAGAGGGCTGCATTGCGGTGAGGCACCTCGATGAACATCTGTGCCTGCCCTTGTTTGGCTAGCACCTCCAGACGTTGAATTGCTTTGATCCGTTCCCCCGCCTCGATGGGCAAGTAGCCCCAAAAGGCAAACGATTGCCCATTCATGCCACTCGCTGCCAGGGCCAACAGGGGTGAGCTGGGTCCAACCAGGGGGATGACCTCAATGCCCAGACGATGAGCAGCGCGCACCACCGAAGAGCCAGGATCGGCCACTGCGGGCATGCCGGCCTCGCTCACCAAACCCATGTCATGGCCTTGCAAGGCGGGCATCAGCAATGCGGCCACATCCGGGTCGTGCAGGTGGTCCCCTTGCTTGTGGGCTTGACGGGGCAGCTCCTGGATGGATTGAGATTGGATGGGGTGCGAGAGTGGCAGCTGCAGGTTCACACGCTTCAAAAAGGCGCGGGTGGATTTGGCGTTTTCAGCGATCCAGTGGGCCAGGCTCGCGGCGGTGCGCAGGGTCTTCAAGGGCAGGACCTCATCCAGGCTCACCTGCGCATCACTGCCCAAATCCAGCGGAACCGGGACCAGGTAGAGACGGCCTTTGGGGGTCATGCCAAGGGATCCAGGCCCGCTTCACGCAGCAAGCGGCAAGTCTGAATCAGTGGCAGACCCACCAAGGCCGTCGGGTCGTCGCTGTTCACCGAGGCCAGCAGGGCAATGCCCAGCCCTTCGCTCTTGGCGCTGCCCGCGCAATCGAGTGCAGGCTCGCGCGCGAGGTAGTGAGTGATGTCCTTGTCGGTCAACTCTCGGAACCGGACCTCGATGTTCACCAACGTGCTGCCTTGGTAGCCCACGTCCTCTCGAACCACGGCCACAGCTGTGCGAAACACCACGGCCTGCCCGCTCAAGCGCCGCAATTGGGCTTGAGCTTTGTCCAGCGTGCCGGGTTTGCCCAGGGGTTCGCCGTGCAGGTCGCAGACCTGGTCCGAGCCGATCACGCAGGCTTTGGGGTGTAGGTTCGCCACGACCTGAGCCTTGGCCAAGGCCAGTCGTCGAGCCAGTTGGGCGGGGAGCTCGCCGGGCAAGGGGGTCTCATCAACCCCAGGCGCCACGACGGTGAAGGGCAACTGCAAGCGGTGGAGCAATTCGCGCCGGTAGCTGGATGTGGAGGCGAGGATGAGAGATGGCAGAGGGGAGCTCATGCAATGATTCTCTTACACTGGATGAATGAGAAAAACACGCCCTGAGCGACTCGATGCCATGAAACTGGCCCAGGCCGGCGAGGCATTGTCGGGTCGTTATCCTGGCTCGTCCTTGACCCGGTGGGCCAACAGCGGCTTGAGCCCGGATCAGGCCTCGGAAGTGGCCTGGCAAGCCCGGTTTGAATTGAAAACCGACGCCACGAGCCGGTCCACAGCCTGGTTGCACCTCAAGGCCCAGGCGGAGTTGAAGCTGGAGTGCCAGCGGTGCTTGCAGCCCATGTCCTGGCCTCAGCAGGTGGACTGCACATACCGATTTGTCCCCACCGAGGCCTTGGCTTTGGAGCAGGACAACGAGGCCGAGGAGGATGTCCTGTCGCTGGAGCAGCCTCTGGATCTGTTGGAATTGGTGGAAGACGAGTTGATCATGGACCTGCCCATGGTCCCCATGCATGAGAAGTGTCCGGTGTCGGTCAAAACGGGCACCCAAACGCCTGATTTCACTGAAAAAGCCCATCCTTTTGCCACATTGGCGGGACTCAAGGGCCAGAAAACAGACTGAGATACAATTTGCGGTTTGTCGGATCGGTAAGCATCCCTTTTCATTTTTCTTTCTGACCACGGTCAGTCACGAGGAGCCATCATGGCTGTTCAGCAAAACAAAAAGTCGCCTTCCAAGCGCGGCATGCATCGTTCACACAACGCCCTGACCGTGCCCGGTCTGGCTGTCGAGCCCACCACGGGCGAGGTCCACTTGCGTCACCAAATCAGCCCCAACGGCTTTTACCGGGGTCGCAAGGTCCTCAAGACCAAGAACGAAGGCTGATTGCCTTGCGTCACGAGGTTTGCGTTTCGCCAGCCTCACTTTTGAATTCAGTGCCTTTGTTTATTTACAGGCTCTTCTGAATGGTCACCCTGTCAGTGGATGCCATGGGTGGGGACTTTGGACCCGAAGTCACCCTGCCTGCGTGCAAAGCCTTTTTGGACGCGCATCCCGATGCCCAACTCATGCTCTTTGGCCTCAAAGGCGCGGCCGGAACCTGGTCGCACCCTCGGGCGGTCTGGCACGATACCGAGACCGCTGTGGCCATGGACGATCCCATTGAAGTGGCTCTGAGGCGTAAAAAAGGCTCGTCCATGCGTTTGGCCATTGAGGCTGTTCGAGACGGACAGGCTCAAGCCGCTGTTTCAGCTGGCAATACCGGTGCGCTGATGGCGATTGCCCGCTACGTGCTCAAAACCCTGCCGGGCATCGACAGACCCGCCATTGCGGGGCACATGCCCAACGCCAAGCAAGGGTCCACCACGGTCTTGGACATGGGAGCCAATGTGGATTGCTCCCCAGAGCATTTGTTCCAGTTTGCTGTCATGGGTTCTGTGCTGGTGAGCGCCATGCGGGATGTCGAGTCGCCCACGGTGGGATTGCTCAACATTGGCGAAGAAGACATCAAGGGCAACGAGGTCATCAAACTCACGGGGGACATGCTCCGCCAAGCCCATCAGGTGGGGCTGCTCAACTTCCAAGGCAATGTGGAAGGCAATGACATCTTCAAGGGCACCACCGACTTGGTGGTGTGTGATGGTTTTGTAGGCAATGTCGCCCTCAAGGCCAGCGAAGGATTGGCCACCATGGTGGGGCAGTCCCTCAAGTTGGCCTTCAATCAAAATTGGTTGACGCGTTGTGTGGCTCTGCTGGCCATGCCAGTGCTCAAAGATTTCAAACACAGGGTGGACCACCGACGTCACAACGGTGCTGCCTTGCTGGGCCTCACTGGCCTGGTGTTCAAAAGCCACGGCTCAGCCGATGCCTTGGCGTTCGAGACGGCCCTCCTTCGCGCTTATGATGCCTGCCAGCACGGCCTCTTGCGCCAGGTCCAGCAGCGTTTGGAAGAGGCCGCCCCGCTCATTCAAGCTTTTCACGACAGACCCTCCGTGTCTACCCCCACCACCTCATGAGTCGATACGCACGCATTGTTGGAACTGGTAGCCATTTGCCTGCGCGGCGATTGAGCAACCAGGATCTTGTTGACCAACTCGCTTCACGTGGGCTGGAGTCCTCTGACGAGTGGATTGTTGAGCGCACAGGCATCCAAGCCCGTCATTTTGTCGACGACGGCGTTCAAACCAGCGACCTCGCTTGTGCCGCCGCCCGCCAGGCCTTGGACGCTGCCGCCCTCAAGCTGTCAGACATTGACCTCATCATCGTGGCCACCTCCACACCGGACATGGTGTTCCCTTCAACTGCTTGCATCGTTCAAAACAAGCTGGCCTTGCAAGAGGAGGGCGCATCTGCGTTCCGTGGCGCTGCTTTCGATGTCCAGGCTGTATGCGCTGGCTTTGTCTATGCCATGAGCATTGCCGATGCCATGATCAGGGCAGGTAGCGCTCAAACTGCCCTGGTCATCGGTGCAGAAGTGTTTTCCCGTTTGCTTGATTTCAACGACCGGACCACCTGTGTCTTGTTTGGCGACGGCGCGGGCGCTGTAGTCCTGCAAGCCGGCGACAAGCCGGGCATCCTTGCCACCGACATCCATTCAGATGGCAAACACGTGGACATCCTGTGCGTGCCGGGTCAAATCCATGGTGGCTCAGTCACGGGCGATCCGTTTTTGCGCATGGACGGTCAGGCCGTTTTCAAATTGGCCGTTGGTGTCCTCGAGCAAACCGCCAGAGCCAGCCTGGCCAAGGCCCACCTCGGCGCTGAACAACTCGACTGGCTGGTGCCTCACCAGGCCAATGT
>JACCEE010921425.1_pt1 | contig 24806 bp, 21 predicted proteins | sample 7449931 | NCBI WGS metagenome assembly JACCEE01 (sample SAMN15323457, study PRJNA562643) | freshwater metagenome | isolation source: river surface water | place: USA:Blue River Watershed | collected 2017-08-19 | reverse complement strand
TCGAGTTGTACTGCCCCGCCCTGTGCTTCGGGATGAAAGCCATCACGCAGCAGCGCAATCACCACTTGCAGGTGATTAAACTGCCGCATCAGGTCGGCATGTGATTCGGCAATCCCGGTCAATTTGCTCGCCATCAACACCGGATGCAAAGGCGGCACTTCCAGCTTAAAGCCTATCTTAGACGGTTCTGGCCAGACAAACTGGTCGGAATATATTGACTGAGGCGCACCTTTCTCCCCATGTACCGTTTCGCCGAACAATGCACCGGAAATCACACTGGGATGCAGATAAGTATGTTTCCCCAGACGGCCCGAAGGGTCAGGCACCTTTGAACGCAATAACAACGCCGGACTATTAATCGCGCCGCCTGCTAACAGATAATGCCGTGCGCGGATGCGGATTTTAAGCCGCGGGTCGGTCTGAAACTGCGCATCAACCGGCACTGCCCACAATTCCTGCACCTGATCACCACGCCACAACAGTTCACGCGCCGACACCCGGCTGATCAACGTGGCACCGGCATCCAGCGCCATCGGGATCGTCGTCACCAGCATCGATTGTTTGGCATTGAGCGGGCAACCCATGCCGCAATAACCGGTATTGGCGCAACCTTTAACGTTGCGATGGATCACCGTGTAATCCCAACCCAAGGTCTGGCACCCGCGCTGTAGAATGCCGTTGTTATGATTCGGTGTCAGTGCCCATTCGCGGATATTCAGCCGGCCTGTCGCCAGATCTAAAAACGGATCCAGACTACCAGTGCTGGCAAAATCCAGCCCAAATTCTTGTTCCCAGTATTTTAATGTGTTACCGGGGGTGCGGATCGAGGTCGTCCAGTTCACGGTAGTGGAGCCACCGACCGTGCGTCCCTGCAAAATCGAAATGGCTTGATCCAATGTTTTGCGACCGGCGCCATCCTGATATAGCTGCGGATAAGCCCAACGTTCTTGTTGGCGGAAATCACTGCTGGAATACAAAGCGCCATGCTCCAGCATTAATACTTTAAAACCAGCCTGCGTCAGCAGCTCAGCCGCAATACCACCGCCGGCACCAGTGCCAATAATGACCACATCTGTATCGAATTCCTGGTCAGTACTAAGCGTGCTGGCATCAATATGCGACCAGCCACGGGCGAGTCCTGCAGCAATGGGATCATTCATAAGGGTTAAACTCCAGCGGCTGATACTGTAAGGCCGGCCAATGCTGTGGCTGACCATAGTAGGCGCCTAACAACAATTCACGCAGACCATGATAGGCCTGCTGCAAAGTGGCGAGATAACTGTCCCGCCAGCTGGTCAGTATTTGCAACCGGCTGTTGAGCGGGAGTTCATTCAAACTCAACCAGTGCCCGGTCAGCGCCAGTTGACCAAGCCGTTCCTGCAGCACTAAAAACAGTTGCTGCAATTGTTGTTGTTGGCTTCTGGGCAGATAGGGCAAAAACTGTAACACGGCGTCGCGGCTGCGGCGCAGAGCAGCTTGTTGCTCTGCTGCATCAGCTGGTAAAGCGCCTTGTAACAACACCGGCAGCAGGGCATCCAGTACCAACGTTGCGGCATCATTGCGGCTGGTCTCTGTGCTCTGCAGCACCGGATATAAAGTCAGGCCCAGACTCAGGCTGACACCCGCACCAAGGCCAAGCATGATAAACTGTCGTCTTTGCATTATTCTGGTCCGAACAGTTAAAAAACCATTGTTGTAGCAGGAGTTAAAAATTGCAAGCCGGAACTGCGCATCAGCCGCTCCCCCCGTTTAAACCAGCCTTAGGCCTGCGTAACGCGCACCTGCAAACTATTCTGGCCAAATATCTGGCGCCGCGCCGTCCGCTGCATACGCGGATAGAGATCCTGCAATTGCCGGATCGGGACGAACTGCAGCTGAATTGGAGTCTAGATGCCGAAGACTGCAGCAAACCTTTAGTCATCTTGTTACACGGGCTGGAAGGTAATATCAACAGCCACTATGTCCGTGGCATGTTTCACAGCTTGCAGCAACAAGGCTTTGGCGTGGTCCTGATGCATTTTCGCGGTTGCAATGGGGTGGCGAATAAGTTACCACGTGCCTATCACTCCGGTGACACCGCCGACTTTGCGCTGTTTTTGCAACAATGCCGCCAACGCTATCCAGCACGCCGTTTAATGGCCATCGGCTTTTCGCTAGGCGGCAATGTTCTGGTGAAATACTGTGGCGAAAGCGGCAGCCAAAATCTGTTGAGTGCCGCCGTGGCAGTGTGCGCGCCGCTGGCTTTAGCACCCAGCAGTGACCGCATCAATCAGGGCTTCAGCAAGGTCTATCAGCGTTATCTGCTCGGCCGGCTCAAAGGTACGATGCAACGTAAACTGGCGGCGCATGCTGATTTTCCGCTACCGATCAGTGCAAGCGACATCCGCAACATTCGCAGTATCCGCCAGTTCGATAACTGCCTAACGGCCCCCTTGCATGGTTTTCGCGATGCCGAACATTATTACCAAAGCTGCAGCGGGTTAAATTTCCTGCCGGCAGTGCAGTGTCCGTTATTGCTGATCCACGCGCAGGATGACCCGTTTCTGGCTGCGGCAGTGATCCCGAAGCATTTACCGCCGCACGTACAATTACATCTAAGCCGCCATGGTGGTCATGTCGGTTTTCTGTCTGGCACACCGTGGCAACCTGAATATTGGTTGGAACAAGTGATCCCGCAGTGGTTCACTAGGGGCTGTTGATGTTTGGTGTTTGTTTTTGCAGCAGTTTGGCAGCTTTTTATGCAAGGCAGTGCGAGAGCCGTGTAGTTATTCTACACAAACGAGTACTAACGCAGCAGAAAGAGCTGTCAAACGCTGCCCTACGGGTTCGTTTGGTGGCGTCTTGGGCTTTGTCTCTCGTTGCTCACATAGAATCACTATGCTTCGCGCCTCGTTTCGCGCCCAGGACGCCACCAACTCGAACAAAACTTAACCACCAAACGTCAACAGCCCCTAAGACATCTTCTAAACAGGAACAGATCTGATGCTCATTCCCTGGCAGCAACTAAACAGCGAAACCTTACAACGACTGATCGAAAGCTATGTGCTGCGTGAAGGCACCGATTATGGTGATGAAGAAGTGTCTTTAGCCGACAAAGCCAATGCTGTATTACAACAAATTCAGCAGGGCCAGGTGCTGATCCTGTATTCAGAACTGCATGAATCAGTGGATTTGTTAACCAGACAGCAATATCAGCATTTATTACAGAATGATCCAGCAACAGATTGCTAATCTGTTGCTGATAGCTAGCTAACTTTGGTATTGTGCCTGTTCAGGATACAATATTCATCTGGCAAGGATTTAAGTTGTGCTGCGCGCCTTGCGTCACTACCTCAAATTGACTCCCGCTGATTTAGCCACGGCGAGCCCGGATAACTGGCAGCTCAGCGTGTTCCGCATCATGGTGCTGTCCGGCTTATTGCTGGTGCTGGTGATCTGTCTGCATAGCTCGTGGCAAGCATGGCAGCTTGGGGCCTACCATATCATTGCTATCACCTCGGGCTTTTATCTGGCGTTGTTGCTGTTGTTACGCCGCTCCAAACCGGCGCTTGGCTTTAGTGCAGTTGGTTTTCTACTGCTGGTGATCTGCGCCGGCCTTGCCATAGTGTTGCTGAATCCTGATTTCGAAATGGCTAAGCTTGGCATTGTATTTTTATACGCGCTGCCAACCATTGCCCTGATGTTTTTTCCACTACGGGTCATGGTTGGCCTGATGCTGCTGAATTTTATCCCGTTTGCGTTTTTGTTATATAACCAGCCATTACCGGCATTATTCGATTTCTCGATTTCCCTGCCATCGACCCATGCTTACTTGCATGGCTTAATATTCCTGTTTTTTAATCTATGCCTGCCACTGGCGTCGGCGCGCATTATCCGTACGATCCAGCGCCATAGCAGTGAGTTGCAGCAAACCCACAAGCAGCTGTCGCAAAGCCATGATTTTTACGCCGAATTGTTTGAAAACAATGGGGAAGCAACTGTGTTATGCGCCAGCAATGGCCGCATCATCAAGGCCAATACCAAAGCTTGTCTGTGGCTGGGAATTGAAGCGGATAACCATGGCTATTTAAGCCAGGTGCTGATCCCGGAACAGGACACCCCAGGCAGCGCCTTCTGGCTGGCGCAGGATTTACCCTGTATCGCCCGCAATCAGCCGGGCCGGCATTTACAGTTGAAACATATGGTGCGCACGCGTCAACATCATCATGTTCTGCAGCTGCAGGATGTCACCGCCATGTATCAGCTGAAACAACAACTCGATCAGCAGCACCAGAATATCTGGCAACTTTATGACCGGCTAACTTGTTTACCCAAAGCCAGTTTTTTCCGCCAGCAGGCTGATGAGCGGCTGAGCAAAACACAGCCGTGGCCATTTCAGCTTTGTGTAATTATCCGGCTCTGTCATATCAAAACGCTGAATCAACAGTTTGGCTATGAATTTGGCAGCCAGGTGTTGCAACAATTTGCCAGTCAATGCCGGCAATCGCTGCGGCCTGATGCTCTACTCGGACGTTTGCGTGGCGTCAAGTTTGGCCTGTTGTTACCGGTCCAGCCAGAGCCACTAAGCCCGGCGCAACAAGCAGAAGCCATGTACCAGCAACTGCCGGAAACCTTGGTGATTGGCAGTCAGCAGGTCCAATTGCGTTATCAGCTGGGGTTTTGCCTCAGTGAAGGTACTGCCGATGCAGCCACCTTGTTAGAACAGTGCGAGATTGCGCTGGAACAGGCCGACAACAATGTGCCAATAGTGCAGTTTGCCCCAGAACAAGCCGCAGAACTGCAACAAACCTATGCGCTGGCCAATGCCTTACAGGATGCTATCCGTCAGCGCCAATTACAGTTGTTTTTACAACCCAAAGTGAATGGTGAGGGCCAGATCAAAGCCTTTGAAGCTTTGTGCCGCTGGCAACACCAAGGTCAATGGATAGCGCCGGACCTATTTATTGAACTGGCGTTACAACATGGCTGTATCAAAGCGCTGAGTCAGCTGGTGCTGGAGATGGCCATCGACATTCTGGCGCAATGGCAGCAACAACGCTGGTTTTATCCCATCGCCATTAATCTGGCCGGGCCGGAGCTACTCGACGATAGCTTTTTTGCCCACTTGCTGGCGCAAAGCGCCCATTATCCATGGCTGACCAAACGGCTGCAGCTGGAGATCACTGAAACCCATTTTGCCTCGCAACAAGCCGCACTGCACACACGGCTGCGAGCTTTGAGCCAGTATGGGTTCAGTATCGCCATCGACGATTTTGGTACCGGTCATGCGTCACTGAGCCAGTTAGTTGATATGCCGGCAGATACATTGAAAATCGACCGACGTTTTGTCGCAGCGATCCCACATCACCGTCAGCAGGTAAAAGTTCTGCATACCACTTTACAGCTGGCGCGGGCGCTGAATCTGACGACCGTCGCGGAAGGGGTGGAAACCGATATCCAGCGGAAATTCCTCGCTAAACTGGGCTTTCCATTGATGCAGGGTTATTTGTTTGGTCGCCCGGCGCCTGCCAGTCACTGGCATGCACAACTGGAACGCCAGCAACCTGCTTTGCCTGAAGTCAGTCGGTTATCTGCCGTGGAGTCGGATGTGGCTGGATAAGATCGGGCCAAGCCACGCTGGACTGCCCTATCACCATAAAATCCGGATTGGCCAGGGTTTCACGTTGATTGTAACTGAGCGGGAAAAACTGACTGTCAAGAATACGTCCGCCGGCCTCTTCCACAATGATATGCACTGCACCGGTGTCCCATTCGCCGGTCGGACCAAGCCGCATGTAACAATCGGCCCCGCCTTCAGCAACCAGACAACTTTTCAGTGAGCAACTACCGAGCGCGATAAACTCAGCTTGTTGCGTGGGTGCCAGCAAGGCACTGATCAAATGCTGCGGCTGACGTCGGCTGACCGCAATCCGCAGCGGATCTCCCTGCTGATGTTGCCGGACCTGAATATGATTGATCAGATTACGTTGTTGTTTAAAAGCACCACGACCGCGGGTGGCGTAATACCAGATTTGCTCTTTTGGCCAGTAAATCACGCCAAGTGCAGGCCAGCCGTGTTCAACCAGCGCAATGCTGACGGCGAAATCGCCACTGCGGGCGACAAATTCCTGAGTACCGTCCATCGGATCTATCAGCCAATAACGCGGCCAGTGCTGACGCTGCGTCAGCGGTACCAAATGACTTTCTTCCGAGATCACCGGAATATCCGGCGTCAGCTCGGTCAGTTGTTCAATAATAATCTGATTGGCGGCGTGATCCGCCGATGTCACCGGACTGCTGTCGGCTTTGATTTCGGTCTGCACATCGCCACTGAGATACATTTGCCAGAGACGTTCTCCGGCTTGTTGTGCCGTGGCTTTGACCGGTTCGAGCAGTTTACTTAAAAACATCAGGGTGGCTGTCCAGATATTTGCGGGCCAGGAATAAGGCGGCCACGCTGCGCGCTTCAGTAAAATCCGGCTGTGCCAGCAGCTCGTCCAGTTGATCCCAGCGCCACAGCACCAGTTCCAGTGGCTCAGGCTCATCACCTTCCAGCCGTTCGGCATAGAGGCCGGTGGCCAGCACAATTTGCATTGTAGCATTAAAATATCCGGGAGCGAGCGCCACCGCACGCAGCTCCTGCAACATGCTGGCGCCAAAACCGGCTTCTTCTTTTAATTCGCGATCGGCCGCCTGCAACGCAGTTTCACCGGGGTCAATCAAGCCTTTTGGAAAACCAAGCTGATAGTCGTGGGTGCCGGCGCAATATTCGCGGATCAGATAAAAATGTTCAGGATCCGGACAAGCCACCACCATCACAGCGCCGCGACCGGAACCCCGCATCCGTTCAAATAAGCGTTCTTCACCGTTACTGAATTGCAACTGCACTTGTTCAATCTTAAACAGGCGGCTTTGCGCCACGATGTCCTGCGCCAGAATGCGCGGTTTTTGCCTTGAATGCGGTTTGTCCGCCATAGCTTTGCCTCTGCTACAATGGCACTTCACTTTGCCTGCGATACTATAAATCGGAAAGATGGAAAAACCTATGCTGGATTGGTCGGCGATCGACACTGTTTTACTGGATATGGACGGCACCTTGCTCGACCTGCACTTTGATAACCATTTTTGGCTGGAGCATTTGCCAAAACGCTGGAGTGAGTTGACCGGTATTGCCGAAACCGAGGCCCGTGCCACCCTCAAAGCTGAATATGCTGTATTGCACGGCAAGATCGAATGGTATTGCCTCGACTACTGGACGCGCCGGCTGAATTTACCGATCACCGCGCTCAAGCGCGAGATCAGCGACAAAATCGCCATGCGCGCAGACACCCCAGCCTTTTTACAGGCATTGCAGCAAAGTGGTCGCCGCATTGTGCTGGTCACGAACGCCCATCCTGACAGTTTGTCTCTAAAAATTGAACTGACGCCGCTGGCGACTTATATCGATGAACTGATCTCAACGCATGAATTTGGCGTGACCAAAGAACAGCAAGAATTGTGGCAACAGCTGCAGGCCCGGCTCGGATTTGACGCCAAACGCACACTGTTCGTCGACGACAGCCTGCCGATCCTGCATGCTGCACAGCAATTTGGTATCGGTCATTTATTGGCCGTGGCCAACCCGGATAGTCAGCAGCCGGTTCGGCAAATTGATGAATTTCCGGCGATTATTGATTATCGTGATTTAGTGGCGGATATATTGGCGGCGCCGGTCATCGCAAACTAAAGCGTGATAGCCCAAATAACAAAGCCAGCAAATGCTGGCTTTGTTTTTCTGAAGTGCTAAACAGTCTTACTGCGTACGGATCTGACCACCGAACTGGATGGTGTAACGACCTTCGGCATCTGGTTGCGACACAAATCGCATCGCGTCATGCACTTCTTTTGGCAAGGACGCATCAGGTTTTAAAGTACCGGCTAACTGATAGCGGCCAGCCATCACGTCAGCCGTGACTGCCAGCGCCAGCGGATTATCCGGGGCTGTTACCAGCCGCAGGTTGCCTTGTTCACAGCTGAGTGTCGCATCAATCTGACGCAGATCTAACCAGCCAATCGGCGATTTAAACCGCGCCTGTTGCCAGCTGGCGGCGCCATTTAAACTGGCGCAATAAGGCTCACCTTTGGCAAACTCTTTGATATTCAGAACGATAGCGCCACTGGCGTCGACTGGCATCGGTAATTGCAGATTCTGCATAATGCCGCCAATCGGCCAGCGCAATGTGGCTTGTTGCAAAGCATAACTGGCTGGATTGATACTGCCCTGTAACTGCAGATAAGGCTGGCTATCGTCTTTGACATCACCGGCAGACAGCCGCACGCCTAATTGTCCACGCCACAGGCTGGCAGCATCAAGCTGCCAACGCACGTTGGTCAGGTAAACCGGCGGACGCGAAACGGCATCAATCTGACCTTGCCACAGACTGCCCTGAACTTTGCCGATTTGTACTTCAGGCGGCAGCGGCGCCAGTTTCAACCAGACCGACGCCGGCGTTAGCACGGCCATAAACAGCAAATAGGCCAGCGCGCCAATGACAATCAACCACAACTTCTTCATCAAATGTACTCTTATCCCGTGCCGGTTTTATCACAAACCGATTGATACCAAGACCTTGGGTCTCAGATCCATTTATTCCAGTACCAGCCGGCGCACCCGCACAACACCAGGTACATCCGTATCTGTCACTTCCAACTGCACCAGTTGCACGCCATGTTCGCCTTGCAGCAGCTGTAACCAACGCAGCAGTTGCTCAAAGGCAACGTCTTCCAACATCAGGTCGAGCTGTTCGTCTTTGGGCTGCATCCGGCTGACGTTGATCTGAAACTGCCGGCTGGTCTGTGACACTTTGTCATTCAGACTGCCACCAGCGCCAGTAGCAGGCGCCGCTGCCAGCTGTGGTAACTTGCCTTTGAGCCAGACGAGTTGTTCAGACGCTGTCGTCGCAGCCAATTGCTGACTTTCACGCGTCTGATGCAAAGGCGCCCAGATCAGCGCGTAAAACAAACCGATGCCACCCACGACGCCAAGCATGCTGACGAGTTGCTGTTCACGCCGTTGCAGGCTGTTCCACCATAATAATACTGCTTTCATGATTTGCTCCGCAGCGTCAGCGTGCCCTGCACTTTGCCCTCGATCTGGCTTAAAGCGCCCTGTTCTACCTGAAAGCCTTGCTGTTGCAGTTGCGCTTTTAACGCTTCAAACCGCTGAAAACTAGCGGCGGTTGCCAGTAACTTTAACTCAGCTTTTTTACTTTCATATTTCAGACTGTTCAGCAGCACCGGCTCAGTACCGCCCAGCGCAGGGGCAACACTCCCCAATAAGACCGTCAAACTGTGCTGACCTTGCGCGCCACTGGCTGCCAGTTTACGTTCGACCTGACGTTTCAGGTTGACCACACGCTCAGTCGGGAACTGTTGTTTATACAAAGAGCTGGCTTCAGTTCGGGCCTGATCGGCCTGACGACTAAATTGCCAGGCCTCAACGCCAACCACCGTCAGATAAAGCAGAGCACAGGCCGCCGCCAGACTGCCACTAAGACGCCACTGCGCCCAATGTTTGTTGCTGGCTTTTTTCGGTGCATAAGGGCCTTGCAGCAAATTAAACGACACAACATCAAGTTGTTGTGCCAGCAAAGCTAGTGGCAACTCCGCAGGAGCGAGCTGATGTGGCTGCGCCGCGCAGTGTTCAGGCCAAGGGCTGTAGCTCAGTACTTCTGGCAGTGCTGCCAACTGCAGATAATCCGCCCACCAGCTGTCATCAATACAACTCAGCTGCCATTCGCCCTGACGTAGCAGCCATTGTGAACCCAACTGCAGTGCGACCGGCTGTTCCAGCACAGGCAACAACAATGCATCAGGTATGAGTCGGCGCGGTGCAAAACCAGACTGCTGCAACAAGCTCAACCATTGCTCCAGCAAGCCGCGCCGGACTACCGCGACTTGCTGCAGATATTGACTATCCCGCTGCACTGTCTGCGCCGACACTACCAGCAGTTGCTCAATATCTTCGGCTTGCTCTTCTTCCAGCATATACGGCAGCGCCTGCAAAATTTGCCGGGTTGGCTTGCCTGGCAGCGCCACCTCTTTGAGTACGACATCACAGGCAGGCAACAATGCAGTTAAAGGCCGGTTCACACCAATGCGTTCCGCCAGCCCGGCCAACTCAGTGGCATCCGTCAGCTGACCGGAAGCGATAACTTCGGCAGCGCCTGCCGACCAAATCAGCCACCACAGCGTTTGTTGTGGCGTGCTACCAAGTCTGATGATTAATTGTTCACTCACCCAGGGCCTCCAAAGCGCCGCGCGACCACCTGCACCTGATCATCTTCAAGTTTCAGCAGGCTGGTCAAACTAAAATTACTGTCGGCAGTATCAATACTGATCTCTGCCTGAAAATATTCAGATTTTACCGAAAACAACGTTTTCACTTCCGCACTGGGTGTTTGCGTAAATACCGAACTATTGCTGCTGAAGAAATCATCAACACTGTCATAACCCTTTTCCGGTCTGCTGCTAATCAGCGATTTTGCATCTTCTTCGGTCAGGCCCGGAATTAATGCGGCCAGCACTGGCGCTTGTTGTTCTGTCATTGTATTCACATTCATCTGCAAGGTCCCGACCTGGGGGATCACGCAGACCAACGGTGCTACCAGAGCATAGTCGGCTGGCGTCATATCCAGAATCACTCGTAATTCGGACTTGCTGACCATCAGACTGTTCGCACTGTAATAGGGTAGCTCCAGCGCGGCATAATCGTTTTCTTCGGCACCACCGGCGCTTTGTAGCGTGCTGTCAGCATCCAGCCAGTCTGCGACCCGTGCCACCAGATAATCCGGCGGCATCGACAGCTCCACCGCGTTTTGCTCCAGCATTCTTAAAAAGGCTTGCTGCGCCGGAGTTTGCTGATTCGGATTACGGTTGTTATTCCCATCCGCTTTTTTTTCAGTGTCATTTTGGGCACCAGGACCACGACCATTGTTGTTATCCGGACTTTGCTCGCCGTTATTTGGATCTGTGCCGCTGCCTGGATTATTGCCAGTCGCAGGTCGCAGCGAATTTAAGTTAAAACAAGCCTGCAGGTCGGTCACAGTGCCGCTGATTGTCGCCTGCTCAACCGGAAACACCGCGCCTTGTGTTGCCCACTCTTGGCTGAGGTTGACCGTTTCTTTGCCAGCCGCCGATTTTTTCAGTAACCGCTGGATAAACTGTTCTGCACCCAATGCCAGCCAAATCGCTTGCTGACGCTGCTGTAAATTTATCTGCCGTTGTAGCTCCAGCTGCAAGCGGCCACTCATACTGACGGCGATCAACACGACAAATGCCACTACCATCATCACAGCGATCAATGCCACGCCGCGCTGTGAACGGCCTGACCGGCGATTCAGCAACTTCATCTGGCCTCCCGCAGCGGCAGACTGAAGATGCGCTCAATAGTGCCAAACTGTGGCGACTTGAAGGTCATTTTGACTGCCAAAGGCCAGTTCGCCTGGTCCCAGAATTCTTTCCATTGTTCCTGACCATCTTCTTTTACCAGATAGCGGAATTTCAGCTCATCGATGTCGTCGAGTAGCGGTTGGACATTAGGTTCAGTGCCGGTCACGGCGTCCGGGTACAAATAGTACAGCCGTTGCAGCTGGCGCTCTTTTAACCGATAACCAACCAGCTGTACTTCGCTGCGCGCCAGCACCATGCCAGGGTTGGTCCAGCCGGCGTGACTGAACGTGATGCCATCATCGTCGCTTTCAATCCAGTTCACGGCGCCTGCCAGTGTTTGCGCCACCGGCGCTTCACCATTGACACGGATCTGCCGGGCACTAATTTGCCAGAAATCACGATCTAACAACATCATCGCGCGCTGCAGCTGCTGGAGTCGCAGGGTGCCGGCGCGCGAGGCTTCGTCACTGCGGGTGACACTATCCAGCACCGCGACGGAGGCCAGGCCGACCAGGGCAAAAATCGCCACAGCCAGCAACATTTCAATAAAAGTAAAACCGCGATTATTGCTCACGTTGCCGTCCGACAAAGGTCTGCAGCGTTGACACTATGCGCTCCGGTTCTTCCAGCGGCCGTACCGTCACTTTTAACATGCGAAATTCAGCATCGTCGGTCTCTACCACTTCCAGCACCCACTTCCAGCGGTTTTTGGCCATCTCAGCTTCACCGTCGCGCGCCTGCGGTGGCCAGCGGGTATCTAACCTCGCCAGTTGTAATTGATTTTCGGCGACGTAACCGGCCATCGTCATTTCTTCGATCATGCCCATGGCGCGGATGTGTTCCGTGGTTGCGCGCATCACGGCCACGCCAGCGATGGCAAATACCGCCATCGCGATCATCAATTCAATCAGCGTGAAGCCCTTAACGCGTCTGTTCAATCTGCCCCCGCTCCAGTGGAATACTGAAGACCGCTTTAAGACTTTGGCTCAGCGCCGGCCTTTCGGTGTTTTCAATCAGTTCCAGCATAAATGGACTGATCTCGCCACTGGATAAAATAAACACGGTCGGATAGCGCGGGTCTTTTTTCTGCGATGGCGTGGTCAAAATACCGGTTTGACGTTTTTTTGGCTTTTTCACTTTGCCATCCGCCTGCGCCTTGTCGGCTTCGGCTTGTTGCTTTTGTTCTTCGGCCAGCTGTTTTTCAGCATCCAGCTCGTCAAAGCTGTTAGCTTCGGACAAACCATCATCTTCCGGCTCAAACTCGGCACGGCTCAGCAGATTCTGCTCGGCCCATTCCAAGCCTTCCAACTCGATTTTGGCACTGAATCCGGGTTTAAACTCATATGGCGCCAGTGCTTTAGGCTCACGGATAGTGCGCCATTTATCCTGCTCAAACAGCATAAACCGATAGCCTTTATCATCGATAAACAACCCAAGCTCGACGTTTTTCAACATCGCCAGCTCAGCCGCCAGCTGGATACGGGCCTGTAGTTTTTCGGTCTCTTTGCCAAGCGTTTGTGACCGGCTTTCGCCGCTGAAGGAGTACACCACTGTAGCTGCCAGTAATCCAATTAACAGGATCACCAGCAACACTTCAATCAGGGTAAATCCTCCGTCGCGGCGTATCTTCATTAGTTTTGCGGCTCTTGGCCGCCATCCAGATTCCAGTTGCCGATATCATCTTCAGTACCGGCGGCGCGATCCGGGCCTGCCGAGAAAATATCGATTTTGCCCATTTCACCCGGGCTGGCCAGTTGATACTCGCCATTCCACGGATCTTTTGGCAGCCGTTTGATATAACCACCTTCCGGGTACTGCCGTGGCATTGGCTCAGAAGTCGGCTGCGTGGTTAACGCTTGTAAGCCTTGTTCTGTGGTCGGATAAAAGCCGTTTTGCATCTTGTATAAATCCAGCGCATTTTCCAGTTGCTGGATATCGACTATGACCTTTTGTTTGTCGGCCTGTTCTTTGTTCCCCATCAGGTTGGGCACCACCATACTGGCAATAATGCCCAGAATAACGATAACGACCATCACTTCTAACAGAGTAAAACCACGTGAACGTTGCATTGTATTAACCTCCTCCTACTAAATTGTTCAGCGCCAGGATTGGCTGCAAAATCGCCATCACAATAAACAGCACCATACCTGCCATCACCGCTACCAGCGCCGGCTCAAACACTTTGAGCGAGACAGTGACCAGGGTTTCAAATTCTTTGTCCTGACTGTTAGCTGCACGCTCTAACATGCCATCCAGCTGCCCGCTTTTTTCGCCGCTGGCGATCATATGCAGCATCATCGGCGGGAATAATTTGGTTTGATCTAACGCAGCGCGCAGCGATGTGCCTTCGCGCACCCGACCAGTCGCTTCGGCGATCATTTGTTTCATATAGCTGTTATCCAGCACATCCGCGCTGATCCGCATCGCCTCTAGTAATGGCACCGCGCTGGCATTCAGAATACTTAAAGTTCGGGCAAAACGGGCGGTATTCAGGCCACGGGCGACTTTGCCAATCAGTCCCATCCGCAAGATGCCGCGGTCATATTTCAGTTTCAGCGCCGGTTTGCGTAACGCGCGTTTCAGTGCGGTCACCGCCAGCATGATCAGCACCACCAGGTAGAGGCCATAACTGCGGATAAATTCACTGGCGGCAATTAAAAACAACGTTGAACCAGGCAACGACTGCCCCATATGATCGAATTGTTCGACAATTTTCGGCACCACTAATGCGAGCAGGATGCTGATCACGGCCACAGCGAAAAAAGTCAGGATGGCCGGATACAACATCGCCTGCATCAGCTGACTACGCATATGCTGGCGTTGTTCGGTGTAATCAGCCAACCGGTTTAACACTGCGTCCAAATGACCAGACTTTTCGCCGGCAGCCACCATAGAACAGAACAAGTGGTCAAACACGTACGGAAATTCACTTAAACCTTCGGCCAGACTATAGCCTTCCACTACTTTGGAACGCACGCCCATCATCATGTTGCGCAGCCGTGGTTTTTCGCATTGTTCCGCCACCGCCAGCAAGGCATTTTCGATCGGTAATGCCGCTTCCACCAACGTGGCAATTTGCCGCGTGATCAGCGCCAGATCTGACGCACTGATGCCGCTCTGCAGCCAGTTACGGCCACTTGCAATGATTTTTTCCTGCTGTGACGCCAGTTCAATACTGACCGGCGTCAGTTTACGCTCACGCAGCAATTGGCGGGCATGCCGGGCATTATCTGCTTCCAGCACGCCTTTGTTTGATTTGCCACGCGCATCCAACGCCTGATATTCAAAAGCCGCCACTATGCATCCTCACGCGTGACACGCAGCACTTCTTCCAGGGTGGTAATGCCGGCCAGCACTTTGGAAAAACCGTCCTGGCGGATACTGGGGCTCTGGCTACGGATATATTTCTCAATCGCCTGCTCACCTTTGCCATTGTGGATAAGCTCGCGACAATGTTCGTCAACGACGATCAGCTCATGAATACCGGTCCGGCCGCGATAGCCGGTCTGGTTACACTGATCACAGCCAATGGCGCGGAAAATCGGCGCAGCGTCGGTTTTTTTCACGCCCAGCAACGCGCGTTCTTCTTTGTCCGGCTCGTGACTTTGTTTGCAGTGCGGGCATAAAGTCCGCACCAGTCGTTGTGCCAGCACGCCGAGTAAACTGCTCGATAACAGGAACGGCTCAATGCCCATATCTTCCAGTCGAGTAATAGCACCTGACGCCGTGTTGGTGTGCAGCGTCGATAACACTAAGTGACCGGTTAAGCTGGCCTGAACCGCAATTTGCGCGGTTTCCAGATCGCGGATTTCACCGACCATCACCACGTCCGGGTCTTGCCGTAAGATCGCGCGCAGGCCACGGGCAAAAGTCATGCTGACTTTGGTGTTGACCTGCGTTTGGCCTATGCCTTCCAGTTCATATTCAATCGGATCTTCCACCGTCAGAATATTGCGATCTTTGGTATTGATATCCGTCAGGCCAGCGTACAAGGTGGTGGATTTACCGGAACCGGTCGGCCCGGTCACCAGAATGATGCCGTGTGGTTTTAAAATCAGCTCAGCAAAGGCTTGCTGTACCGACAGCGTCATGCCCAAATCGGCCAGATTCAGGTGTGAATTGTTTTTATCAAGTAACCGCAGTACCACGCGTTCGCCATGGCTGGACGGCATCGTCGACACCCGCACGTCCACGGCACGACCGGCAATGCGCAGACTGATGCGGCCATCCTGCGGCACGCGTTTCTCCGCGATGTCGAGTTTCGCCATAACCTTAATCCGCGATACCAGCAGGCTCGATAGTTTACGGTTTGGCCGCAGCATTTCGCGCAGCACGCCGTCGATACGAAACCGCACCACTAAGGCTTTTTCAAAGGTCTCAACGTGAATATCAGAAGCGCCGAGTTTAATGGCTTCACCCAGCATCGCATTGATTAACTTGATGATGGGCGCGTCATCTTCGTTTTCCAATAAGTCTTCGGTTTCCGGAATTTCGTCGGCGAGCGAGGCCAGATTCACCTCATTGCCGATGTCTTCCATAATTTGCTGCGCTTCACTGGAATCACGCTGATAAGCGGCTTCCAGCATGGCTTCAAACTCCACCGCACTCATGCGCGAAATGGAAAATGGCTGATTCAGCAACCGACGGATCTCGAGCAGTGCCGCAGGTTGCGTGTCCGGGGAGATCAGCAACTGCCATTGACCGGCGACGCCGGCCTGCAACAAGACTTTATGCCGTTTGGCAAAACCAAACGGCAACCGAATACGGGGGTTGCCTTCCGGCAGGTCGACCGCGGCCATTTATTGGTTGCCCTCTGGCTGGTCACCCTTTGGCGGAATATTCTCGCCTTTATCCATCTGCTCCAGTCGTTGCTGAATTTCTGGTGGTAAGGTTTTGTCTTTACCCCAAACCGGCATTTCCGGTGTGTCTGTTTCTGGCATCAGCGACACGCCATTGTCTTGTTTATTTAACTGCTGCGCACGCATGTAGTTGTATTTACGCTGGCTGACTTCATTCATGACGCCGCCATCGCGCATGATGGTCGGCCGGATAAATACCATCAGATTACGTTTTTTCTTGCTGCTGCTGGTGGAGCGGAACAGATGCCCTAATACCGGAATATCGCCCAGTAATGGCACTTTGGATTCGCTTTGTTGCACGTCTTCGTCAATCAGACCACCGAGCACCACAGTCGCGCCATCGTCAGCCATCACGGTGGTTTTGATTTCACGTTTGGCGATAATCAGGTCACCGTCAATAGAACCGGCGCGGCTGGAGACTTCCTGCTCAATAGTCAGGCGCACTGCAGTGCCTTCATTAATTTGTGGCGTAACTTTCAGTTTGATACCAATCTCTTTGCGATCTTTGGTGGTAAAAGGACTGTTGCCGTTTTGGCCTGGGCTGGTCGTCGTTTCAACCGGCACTTCTTCACCGACGATGAAAAACGATTCCTGGTTATCCAGCGTGGTGATATGCGGCGTGGCGAGAATATTGGAGTCGGTGTCCGCTTTCACAGCCTGAATAATCGCGCCCCAATCGTCTTTGACAACACCGAGCATTGCGCCGCTCACCTGGCCTAATACTGTCCCCAAAGCCGTGTAATCACCCGGAGTATCAGCGTCTTGTACTGTCGTACTTGGCACGCCAGGAATAGTAGACTGCACCACGCGCGGCTGTGGTGTCACTTTGCGGGCTGACGCAGCGGCTGCCGCCACTGACGATACGGGTACCACACCATTATTAAACTGGGTGATCCCACCTTCAGCCGAGATCAGCTGCACACCAAGGTTAATGCCGGCAGTTTCACCAACTTCGACGATAATGGCTTCGACCAGTACCTGCGCGCGGCGGATATCAATCTGGCGGATCACATCTTCGAGGTTACGCAACATATCCGGCTGCGCCGTGACAATCACTGAGTTACTTTCAGCATGCGCTTCAATACTGACTTCACGGTTGCTGCCACGCGAACCACCGCCGCCTTGCGCCGCTTGTTGGGTCTGCGCAGAATTGGCTGCAGCCACCATCGAGTTCGACACGCCCTGCAGCACTTTAACTAAATCTTCGGCCTTGGCGTATTTCAGGTAATAGACCCGGGTATTGCCCTGGCTTTCCTGTTCGGCGTCGAGGCGTTTGACAATTTCTGACACACGCTGACGCGCCTGTAATTCGCCGGAGACAATCACACTGTTGGTGCGCTCATCGGCAACAATTTTCGGGATCAGGAATTCTGGCTGGTCGCCTTGCCCCTGTTTTTTATAGATATTATCTAAAATACGCACTACTTCCGCAGCAGAGGCAAAGCTCAGCCGGATGATTTCGATATCCTGATTACCGGCTTTGTCGACGCGCTGAATGATGTCGACCAGACGGTTCACCACTTCGGCCTGACCGGTCATCATGATTACGTTCGACGGGTCATAGTTCACCACATGACCACCACCGGCCTGATCGGTGAACTGACGCAGCAGGGGTGCTAACTCACGCACCGAGACGTTTTTGACCTGTACGACACGGGTGACCATTTCATCGCCCACCCCACCGTTGTTGTCACTGACCACCGGGATATTCGACATTTTGGCGTCTTTTTGCCGTACGACTTTCAGTACGCCGCTTTTCATCTCGACGATCGAGAAGTCATAGACTTCCAGCACGTTGAGGAAAAACTGGTAATACTGCTGCTCATTGAGCATTTCGTATGACCGCACATTGATCCGGCCGCGCACTTGCGGGTCGACAATGATGGTTTTGTTCAGATTTTTGCCGACAATATTAATAAATTCAGTGATTTCAGTGCCTTTAAAATTCGGCTGATATTCGACAGCAGCACTGAAAAAGCTCAGCAAAGCCAGGGCACCGGCACCCAGTTGCAGCTTCAGAGACGGAAGGCGGAAAATAGTTGATTTCATTGGAAGTAAGCCATTCTGTACTGGTTATTGTTGTGACAGGTTTACCTGGATATCCTGGATCTGACCGTCACGTTCTACTTTAATCGAAGCCTGGCTGGCTTCACGTAATTCGTTAATCACGCCATAGGCTTGCTGCATATCATTTAACCGCACGCCATTAATTTCGATGGCCACGTCGTTCGGCCGCAAGCCCATTCGCGCAAACAATTCTGCATCTTTGCCTGGTAACAACGCATAACCGTACATTTGACCGTTACGATGACGCGGCGTGATACGGACATAATCAAAGAATTTGGCGGGTTCGTTTAACATCTCGCGCCGCATGCTGGCGACGTCTTCTGCTGCTTGACTATAGGCCCCTGGCGGTGGCGCAACTTCCTGCAGACTTTCTTCCCCAACCGCAGCGTTGGCTTCACTGAGTTTCTGGTATTCAACACCATCAAGCATCAGCGTTTCCATTCGACCTGACACCTGCAGTAACACCCGGTCTTCCAGTACCTGTTTCAGCACTGCTGCGGTACCTTCAATTTGCTCGTCAATGGCGTACACTTGCTCGACACCACTGTTTTCGATCACCGCCGTACCTTGTTCAGGTTTGGTCAACGTGGCGACGACGCCGGTCAGTTTTAAACTCAGACTGGTTTGCGGTGCATCTGTGACGGTCTGGACCGCGACCGGCTCCGCTGTTTTTTCCTGATACTTGCCAAATAAACTGGCATCTACGACACGTTGTACATCCTGTGTTGAACTGGCAGGTGCCCGGGCCACTGCAACAGGAACTGCCACTTGCGACGTGTTACCGGCCGGGATCAACAACCAGCTAACGCGTGCAGCCAGCCAGGCCAGCAGCAGCAGAAACACAAATGCAAAAATACGGTTCAGTAACACGACAGGCAGACGTGCATAAAACTGTTGCCACTGTACTGCCCAATCCAGGTCGGAGACTCGTTGCCAATTCATTGTAATGATTCTGTATCTATTCTGTTTTTATCTTACTCAGTTGGTTCCGTCGCAACAAGATCAGCAAACAATTTACCAATAAGATACAGATGATAAACATCTGATATCTGCCGGATCGTCGTGCCAAAATACCGTCTCGCTGGAGCCAACGCTGTGTTTATGCTATGGTCGCGCGCATTGCCGGAGTAAACATCTGATGACTCAACCCACCCAAAATCAGGACAATACCACAGTTATATTACGTTTGGACAAATGGTTATGGGCCTGTCGCTTTTACAAAACCCGTAGCTTGGCTAAAGACATGATAGACGGTGGAAAAGTTCAGTATAATGGCCAGCGCTGTAAAGCCAGCAAGACCGTCGAGGTTGGCGCAACTATTCGTCTGACTCAAGGCACCGACGAACGGATCGTGGTAGTTCGTGGCCTTTGCGAACAGCGTCAGGCTGCGCCGCTGGCGCAGCAGCTGTATGAAGAAACCGCAGAAAGTCTGCAACTTCGTGCTGAGCGTGCCGAATTGCGCAAGTTAAATCTGTTATTTGCCCCGCATCCGGAGACTAAACCGGACAAAAAAATGCGCCGGCAATTGTTATTACTGAAGTCACAAAATTGAGGTTGTCATGAACCAGTCTGATCAACTGCTACGTTTTTTATTCCGCGAACGCGATGTGCGTGGTGAAGTGGTCAAAGTATCCGCCAGTCTCGATGCCATGCTGGCCGGTCATCAATATCCACAACCCGTCAAACAATTATTGGCAGAACTGGTCGCTGCCACCAGCCTGTTAACGGCTACGCTGAAGTTTGAAGGCCAGATCGCTGTACAGTTACAGGGTGACGGACCGGTTCGTTTTATTGCCGTAAATGGCAATCATCAACAACAATTTCGTGGTGTGGCCCGCTTGCAAAAAGAAGTGCAAGGCGACAGCTTTGCCGAGTTGATTGGCCAGGGCTATTTGCTGGTGACTATTACCCCCACCCAGGGCGAGCGTTATCAGGGCATTATTCCGTTGGTCAACGACAGCCTGACTGCCACCCTGGAAGCCTACTTTAATCAGTCCGAACAATTGCCAACCCGCCTGTATCTGCATACCGAGATTGGCGCGGAACATTGTCAGGCCGCCGGTTTATTGTTGCAGGTGCTGCCGGTTGACGCGGAAAAATCCCGTGCAGATTTTGCTGATCTTGAAATACTGGCCGACACGCTGACGCGTGAAGAGCTACTACAGTTAGCCCCGGAAGAGAGCTTGTACCGGCTCTTTCATCAGGAAGTTGTTGAGCTATTCCCGGCGCAGCCTGTCCAGTTTGTTTGCGGCTGTTCACGCGAAAAATCGGAAGCTGCCATTGTCAGTCTGGGGACCGAAGCGATTGACGAACATATTGCTGAAGGCAAGTTGGATATCAGCTGTGAATACTGCAATACGTTGTACCACTTCGATGCCGCGCAACTGCGGTTAATCAAACAGAATTTCTAATTCTCGCCAAGCGTCTGTTTCTGGACAGACGCTGCTTCAAATTCACACTTCGTCGCATCTGCGCTGATATTGAGTATTCAAACTTCACGTCTTTCTACTATAGTGTTTTCGCATGCAGAGTTCCGGATTGCACACGGCCAACCTCAGAGCCGGGTTGATTTCGTAACCTCTGCAGCTAGCTAAATTGTCCCGCGACAGGATTGCGACTGGCGGCGACATCAAAAAAACAAAACTATTCAGGAAGCACAACATGTTGGTCAAACCCTCAACCAAAACCTTGCTGGCGATCTCTGTCGCTGCAGCTCTGGCTGCACCAGCCTCCGCCAATTTCGAAATCAAACATAGTTATTCACCAGAAGTCTCCGGCGAGCTGCAATTCGATACTTCGGTCAAACAAAAAGCGCTGAAACAGGAATTCCCACAGTATTTTATCGTGCAACTGCAAGGTGAACCTTTAGCTGCAACCGCCGCCGCTACTGAACAATCAGGGCCGGGTAATAAGCTGGACCTCAGCGCGTCTGCCACACAAAAACAAGGCAGCGTATTGGCGCAGGAACGCAGCGCATTTGCTGCAGCCTTAAAACAAGCATTACCTAGTGCCGAAATCGACCGTCACTTTGATACGGTCATCAATGCGGTCGTCGTCACTTCCTCTGACGACATCTATGAGCAACTGCAGAACGTTGCCGGCGTCAAAGCGGTATTCCGTGAAGAAATGTACTACGAGCAAATGGATACCTCGCTGGATCTGATTAAAGCCAAAGCGGTATGGGAACAAATGGGCGGCGACATGAATGCCGGTAAAGGCGTTAAAGTTGCGGTCATCGATGGTGGTATCCGTCCGGAAAGCCCATTGTTTAAAGACACCGGCTTCTCTGCACCTGCCAGCAAACCAAATAACGACTATTGCGCGACGGTTGAGCCAACGTTCTGTAATAACAAACTGATTGTGGCCCGTTTCAGTACACCAACCTTCGCGACAGTGCCGCAAGAGTATATGAGCCCACTCGGCAATGGCGGCCACGGTACGCACACGGCCGGTACTTCAGTCGGTGTGCCAGCCAAAATCAAATTCAATGGTTCAACCAACATTATTCCAAGCGTTGGCGGCAAACCAGATGAAAGTGGTTTTACTGAAGTCACTGTCTCCGGCGTGGCGCCAGGCGCCTATCTGATGGCATATAAAGCACTATTTCAGGTTTTCCGTGCTGACGGCACCGTCACAGGCAGCGGCTCTAATGTAATGTTACTGGAAGCGCTGGACTGGGCGGTTAAAGATGGCGCCGACGTCATCAATAACTCCTGGGGTGGCAGCGCCGGTGCAGATCCGGCCACCAGCCCCTATCAGGCCGCTTTTAAAGCCGCAGAAGATGCCGGTGTAGTGGTCGTGACTTCAGCTGGTAACAGCGGCCCAGGCGCACAGACCGTAGGCTGTCCAGGTTGTATCGAAAGTGGTATTACCATCGCTAGTACAACAACAGGCCGGTTCTTCGGCAACACAGTCAAATTCGGTTCTGATGCGGCCATGCTCGGTATCGCCGGTTCACAATTTGGTGCCACGATCACCGGATTAACTGCAGATCCAGTGGCCAAAGTGATCGACACAGCCAAAGCAGCGCCAACGAATGCACTGGCTTGTACCGCCTTCCCGGCAGATACCTTTAAAGACAGCTTCGCGCTGATTTCGCGCGGTACCTGTGCTTTTACCGACAAAATTAACAACGCGATGGCCGCTGGCGCCAAAGGCGTGATTATGGTGCAGAACAACGACGGTCAGCCAACGTCGATGTCTAACCCAAATACCACGATCCCGGCACTGATGATCAGTAAAGCGGATGGCGCCAAGCTAGCCAAATCAATTGAAGGCGCACCGAACAGCACTGCGACCCTCAGCCGTTTTGCCAGCCGTGTGGTGTCCGCACAATTCGCTGATAACATGAGCGATTTTTCATCACGTGGCCCGGACGGGGATAACAATATTCTGAAGCCGGATATGGGCGCACCGGGTAGCGATATTCTGTCTGCGACATCACCGGATGCCTTCGCTGATAAACGTGGCTTCCAGCTGATGAGCGGTACTTCAATGGCGGCTCCGCATGTGGCAGGCGCCGCGGCGATTATGCAGCAGAAATTCCCGAAATGGACTGCTGTTGAAATCAAAACCGCGCTGACCTCTACTGCCGTCAACGGCCTGAAAAAAGAAGACTCCGTCTCCGCAACAACACCTTTTGATATTGGTGCTGGTCGTCTGGATTTAAGCCGCGCTGTCAAAGCTGCCGCGACCTTTGACAAGCCTTCTTTTGCCCAAAACCCTTGTGTGATTAACTGTAACTTCACCCGGTCAATCCGGAACATGTCGGACAAAGAAGTGACTTGGACCGGTACTGTCCAATTTACTGATGGCACCACCACAGGAAAACTGGATAAAACGTCAATCACGCTGAAACCATATGGTACCGCCGGAGATAAAGCGGACTTCGTACTGAGTGTCGATGGCACTATGTCGACTTATGGCAACTGGACTTTTGGCAATGTGCTGTGGACATCGTCAGATGCAACAGCGCCAACTGCAACGATGCCAATCGCTGTGCGCGTAGCCAATACAGCCGACGCGACTACGCTGGCCACATCCGGCAGTACCGTCATGAGAGCCGGTGAACCCACCCAGGTTACTGCGTCATTTGGTAATAAACTGTATGACAAACAAGTCACTATCCTGGCAACAGCTCCTGCTGGCACTAAGCTGGTGGCAAATTCTGAATCAGCGGTATTAAAAGGGGCTACAGAATTTTTACTGGATGGTAATGCCAATAACGGCCGGGTTGCCTGGACTGGTGTTGTCCAAAAACCAAGCCTTGCACTGGCCGCAGCAGCTGGCGCTGGCTCTGATGTATTAAAAGGCACTGTCGCCGCAGCAACATGTTCTGGCGAATGTGACGATAACGTCATCAGTTACAATCTGGGCACCACCACCATCAGTTATGGTGGGGTAAACTATAGCCGCCTGCATGTATCCACCAACGGTTTTGTCCAGCTGAGCAATAGTGCAACAGCACCTTCAGCAGCTGCCAATAATGCCAAATTGCCAAGTACTGTCGCGGCAGCAAATCTGTTGGCGCCATTCTGGACCGATTTAGATCTGGCCGGCGGTTCAACCGGAGCAGGTACTATTCACGTTGGCACGGCCACTGTCGGTGAAAAATCATACGTCATCGTTGAGTGGAACGGTGTTGAAGTATTTGAAGAACCAGGCAAAACATATACCTTCCAAACTTGGATGGCAGCCAATGGCGCCGAAGACGTTCGGTTCAATTACATCAATATGGCTGCGGCTCCAGCAGCGCTGACTGTTGGTGTGCAGGACGCCAGCCGGACCTTGGGTAACTCGCTGTATTTTGCCGATGGAACGACCGCAACAGGTACGGCACCAGGCTCGAACTCAGGTGCTGCGGTAAACTTTAGACCTGCGGGCACTGTTGATCTGAAATACGCACTGGACCTGACAGGCGCGCTGGAACTTGGCACTAAAGATATGGCATCGACTGCGGAAGACACCAAGTCTGTCGCAATTGATGTTCTGGCAAATGAAAAAACCTCCTTTGCCAAAATTATCAATGTGGAAGTGACCAGTGACGGCAAATCAACCAAAGCCATCAACAAAACGGCTGCCGGCGCCAGTGGAGCCTTGTCTAAAGTGGCTATCGCGGCACAACCAGCCAACGGCACCGCTGAAGTGGTTGAAGGCAAAGTGGTTTACACGCCAAAAGCTAACTTCAACGGCAAAGATACCTTCACTTACACCGCTGAAGATACCAAAGGCCTGAAACTGATGCCGACCACTGTTGAAGTCACTGTGACGGCTGTGAATGACGCACCAACAGTGACAAGCGCTGCTGTAACCGCCAATGAAAGCAGCACAGCTACTTTGACGGCGACTGGTGCGGATGTGGACGGTGATGCATTGACGTACACCTGGACTCAGACATCAGGTCCGGCAATGACTGTTACCGGTAATACCGCCTCAGTCAGCGTCTCGGTACCGGCGGTCACTGCAAACACT
>JACCEE011847823.1_pt1 | contig 24831 bp, 19 predicted proteins | sample 7449931 | NCBI WGS metagenome assembly JACCEE01 (sample SAMN15323457, study PRJNA562643) | freshwater metagenome | isolation source: river surface water | place: USA:Blue River Watershed | collected 2017-08-19 | reverse complement strand
CAGCCAAAAGAAGGTTCTCAATGGAAGTTAGAAACCTTGCTATAGCCTTAATTGTTATGCAATGTGGTGGAAATCATGACCTATTTTTTAAAACATAAAAATGGTCGGAATTTCTTCCGACCATGACAAGTTCATTGACCGGCTTTTTTTATAACTACAATATTAGAAAGACATTTCTACAACGACAGGGCAGTGATCGGAGTGAATGATCGATTGTAAAATCGTTGCATGTGCGATATTTTCTCGAAGTTCGTTGCTCACCATATGATAGTCAATTCGCCAACCAATGTTTCGAGGACGTGCTCCTGCCCGATAGCTCCACCACGAATACTGTTCAGGCTGCTGATTAAATACCCTAAAACTATCGATAAAGCCTGATTCGATAAATTTATCGACCCATTCGCGTTCTTGCGGTAAAAAGCCCGAAACACCGATTTGTCGTTCAGGATGGTTGATGTCGATTGCCTTATGGCAAATATTAAAATCGCCCGAAACAATTAATTTTGGTTGTTTTTTGCGATACTCGTTGCAAAATGTTTGAACGCTGGCCAAATAATTTTCTTTTACCGTTTGACGTATATCGCCCGTTGTTCCTGAGGGAAAGTATGAATTGATGAGCGAAAACTGTTCAAATTCGAGCAACAAAAATCGTCCTTCATCATCGAAGGATGGTATTCCAATGCCGGTAATAACGTTTTGTGGTTTTATTTTTGTAAAAACAGCAACGCCACTATAGCCCTTTTTTTGTGCTGAATGCCAATATATTAAATACCCGAGTTTTTCTATTTCCGATGTATCGACCTGCGATTGTTCTGCTTTGGTTTCTTGAATGCATATAATATCAGGATTTTCTGTTGCCAACCAATCAATAAAACCCTTTGAAATAGCAGCTCTGATGCCGTTTACGTTGTATGAAATTATTTTCGTCATGTTTAGTAAAATATAAAATCGATGTTTTGTGCATTTAGACGCAGCAAATTACAATTTTTACAAATGTGTGGGACATTTTATGCTTTCAAATTTATGAGGCATACGGCTTTTATTATAAATATAAACGAGAGTAAACTCCAATGCTCCTTGTCCATAGCTCACTTTCGATAATCCCGACATATTTATATCGTAATTTATTCCTACAATATAGTTATTGATATTCATTCCGGCATTTAAAATGAGTGCATCGCGATCGCGGCTTCGATACCAACAGCCTATGTTAATCATCGGAATTGTTCTATTATCAAGATAATACATCAGTTTCCCTCCATATTGAAATTCGCGATGTGCGCCCTGATATTGAAATTTTACGGAAGGAACAACATCTGTCCAATTTCCAATTCGATATTGATACGTGCCGTGTAAGCAATATCGACGTGAGAGGATGGAAGATTTATTGGCATCGAACGATATGACGGGTGATGTGACATTGCCTATTGCAAAACCAATTCGCCCGATTGATTCTTTTGTAATGATAAATGTGCCATTGATGCCGGTTGTCAGGTTGAAATAATTGATTGAATTATTGGCAAGTATATCTTTCGTTTTGACCGTTTCATAAAAATGGTCGGTAATAAATTGATCGCCAAATTGAAGGTCGCTATAATCTATTGAATTGTAGATAATTTGAGGTAGTAGCCCGAAAGAATATAATTGTTTCTTTGAATGCGACAGTTGATGAAAGGCAAAAGGAATACCAAATTGGATCGATGTAAATCGTGAATCGCCCGTTTTATCGTAATTTAAAAGGATACCAAATCCGATATGATGCGTTTTTCGATTTGTTTTTTTGAAGTCGCAACTCGCTGTAAAGGTTTGAAACGGAACGGTAACTGTGCCATATTGCCATCGATAGGCAGCTATGTAACGTCTATTGCCTTGGAAATCGCCTGTTAATGCCGGGTTCAGATTTACTACCGTTGTGTAAAAATCGGATGAATGAATATCTTGGGCTGTAACTGTTGATTCAATGAGTAAACAACAGAGGAAAACAAAGAACTGTTTTTTGAGTGTTTCCATCATTTCAGCAATGAAATATTCCCTTTGTTTTTGAAACGTTGTTTATCGACACAAATGGCTTCAATGTAATATACAAAAACGGCGGGACTTAATTTTTTCCCATGAAACGTACCATCCCAGCCTTTATTGATATCGGTTGTTTCAAAAATCTTTTCACCCCAGCGCGAGTATATCACAAAATGCAAACTGTCAATCACTTTACTTTCAACCAAAAGGACATCGTTTTTCTTGTCATCATTGGGTGTAAATACATTTGGGACAAAAACATACGATTCGTTGCAAATGAAATTTCGAACAAATATTGTGACTGTATCAATTGCCATACATCCATATTGATCGGTTGCGGTAACATAATAGGTTATCGTGGTATCGGGTGTTGCTACCGGGTGAGCCGATTGCGGATTGTTGAGCCATAATTGAGGAAACCACTCGTAGTTTACCGTATCCGAAGCTGTTTTGATTGCATGAAGTTTTGTCTTTTGCGAGCGGTAAAGCATTGTTTTATCGGCACTAGCATCGAGTTCTGGCAGATGTTCTACCATTCCAATGTGTGATGTATATTGCAGAGAACAATTGTGAGCATCTGTTACCGTTGAAAAATAATAACCTTGACATTTGTTTGTGATTGATGCCGTTGTGTCGCCAGAATTCCATTGAAATACGTATGGTTTTGTTCCTCCTTTTACCTCGGTTATAATTGCACCATTGCATGCTTGTTTGCATGATGTATTATAAATTGTTGTATCAATTGAAAGGACTAACGGATTTACAACTATAAATGTGTCGATTGTGCTGCATCCTTTATAATCGGTTACGGTAACATAATAGTTTCCCTCCGATAATTGATGACGATCACTGGTTTTTTGTCCATTTTCCCATACGTACAAATAGGGCGGAATCCCCGATGGAATCATTTCAATTTCTGCATCGTTTTTATTATGACATGATATGTTCGTGAATTTCGAATCTTTCGTCAAAACTTCGTCGACTGTAACCATTATTTTGTCTGTAACAGAACATCCATATGCTGATGTTCCTTTAATGGTTATATATCCAGTGTGCAATGGTTTTACTGTTGCCTGATTGGTGTACTGACCATTGGTAATATATGCTTCTGGCGACCATTCAAATAATAGTGGAATTGAAGGATTTTCGTTTTTTACGCTCAGTTGAACACTTTGTCCAAAACAAATTAATGTATCGTTATCGACACTCATTTGAGGTTTTATGACGGTGAGTTTTATCGATGTTTCTGCTACAATTCCACAAGCCAAACTGGTTACCTTTACATAGATGGTTGTGTCATGAGTTATGGTTAACTCTATTGTTGAATCGGCTAATGGTGTCAGTAAATTTTTGTATTGGTTGTCTGTTGACCAGATAATTGATTTATACGGTTGGTTGGTTTTGGCATGTAATTTTGCAATTTCGTTGTAACAAATGTTTGTACTGCCATCGCTATTAATGTTTTGAAGCGAAATCGTTATGGTTTCTTTAAATACCGTTACCGTTTGCTCGTAATTGGCCATACAGCCGTTTTCATATACCGTTAAATGATATGTTGTTGTAGTGTCAGGACTCGCTGTTGGATGCGATACTGTATCACTCGACAGGCTTTTGCTCGGAGTCCATTTATAAGTAGCTCCCGAGCTCGTATTTAATGATGAGCCAAGGATTGTACTGTCATTTTCACATAAAATAATGTCGGGTAATTTTATAATGTTTGATGTATCGTTAATCTCAATTGTATATTTTACCGAATCTTCGAAATTGCAACTTGTTAAGTCTTTGATTTTGAGACGAACAACATATTTTCCTTTTTTACTATAAATATGTGTCGGACTTTCTTCCGATACTTTCGCACTTCCATCGCCAAAATCCCAGGTATATGTAATTTTTGTTTTATCTAAGATGGTGCTCGTGTTTGTAAATGTTACTTTATATGGATTACAAAGACTGTAAACCGGTTTGAAATTCGCCATAATTTGGTCGCGGTGAATACTAAAAACAACTACCGCATTGTTACAATTGTTCGAATTATTCGTTTTCGACCAAACATTTGCCGGATAGGTTGGAAATCCCTGACACATGCCACAACTTGCACATACCGATTGATAAACGTTACCAACTTTGTCGAACCTACTTGTTCCTCCGTCAACATGGTCGCGACCGCTTGAAAGGCAACCTGTTGCGAAATAAGTTCCCGTTATTGGATTGTAATAATAATTCCCAAAATGTTGTTCTCCGAAAAATGTTGCGTAGTCGAGTGAGGATGCATTTTCATCCATAACCATGAAATAAAAATCCTTTCCATCGGTTATTTTTTGATATGCATCGGAAGTAAGCTGCATTCCTTTTGTTCCTGCAATGCTTGTAAAATCATATCCAAATTCATAATATCCAGTAGCCGGATTGTATATTGCCTGGCTTAAGCTTATCCAATTGGGCCATTCGCGTCCAACTCCCGACAAATATACTCTGTTGCATACATCAACCGACATTGCTGTAGGTGAAATGTTTGGTAGATTAACTCCGGTTCCAAAGGTTGTTGACCAAATGAGAGTATCAAGTGTATTGCAAAATTTTGAAATAAATTGTCCGCTGTTGTCTTGACCATAAAGAGCATTAACCCGAAGCGTTGTTCCAGGTGCCGATGTTTGGCCATAAATGTAAATGTGTTTTAATTTATCGACTCTCACGAAATATGCTTGATCGTATTCCGATGAGCCAAAATAAGTGGAATTGAGAATACTACTTCCGTTTGAACTGATTTTTGTTACAAAAGCATCGACAGCACCTCCTAATGCGTTGGGATGTATGGTGTTGGCCGTTGTTGGAAAGTTTACTGAATTTGTACCTCCGGTAACATAAACCGTTGCAGCGGTATCAACATCAATTGAGTAAATTGCATCATCGTGCGTTCCTCCTAAAAATGAGCTCCATTGCAAGTTTTTCAAATCGGCCGAAAGTTTGAAGACAACACCTTCTTCTCCGCCTTTGAGTGTCGGTTGGAATCCGTTTACAATTGGGAAATCGGATGAAAAAGTGCAGGTTCCGACATAAACATTGTCATTCTGATCAACAATAACTTCACCGCGTGCTCCATCGCCGTAATTGAAATACAGTTCACCATTTCCATCTTGAATTAAATTCGGATCGATGCTGTTATCATAATTGAGTCCATCGTTATCGCTTCCTCCCAAAAATGTTGATGCCTTAAGATTTGAACCATCGGGGCTCAGTATGGCAACAATGATATCAAGTCCTGAGTTAAACAAAATATTATCATAATCGATTGATATTCCACCACTAAATGTCGATTTATACCCATTTTTTATTGGAAAATCGTTTGAGCTGCTTGTTCCAAAAAGTACCAATTCATTTTTTGAATTAACAACCAAACTGTGTGGCATTTCACAACCTGAACCGCCTAAGTATGTGGCATATAGTCGTTTTGTTCCTTTCGGATCATATTTAATGATGCCAATATCCCAGTCGGCATTTTGTGTTTTTTGGTAAGCACCGGTACTTACCGGATAACCTCCGCCTTCAACAATTCCGCCCGAATAAACATTCCCTTCTTTATCGTAAGTTGCTGTAAATCCCCAATTGTCGGTTGTTGAACCTGTATAGGTTGAAAATATCAATTCCGGATCGATAAATAATGTCTCTTTTTTATTGTACTTGTATATTCGAAACGAAAGCATTTTGGTCTGTTCATCGAGCATATAAAACGTTTGAATCGAATCTTTTCCTGTTTTCGAAAACTGATAGCCATAAGGCTTTTTTTCCATTACCGTGTTTATTGAGGTCTTTAATATTATATTTTGTTGCGATAAAGAAATGCTATCAATTCCCTCGTATCGTAACTTTATAATATTAGGATCTCCTCCTGGGTGAACTACAAAGTCGTATTTAAACGAATTACCGTTTTGGTACAAAACCAAATCAATATTGGGCCATACGTTTTTATAGGTGATGTTGAGATATTGTTTTACGTTTAAGCTCCATTTTTTTTGGTCGTTGCCTTTTATATAATTTTCATAGCCATCAACCGGATTTTCGGCTATAATTTGACAGTTCTCATTTGCATTGACAAAATGCACTTTATAGGAATGATATTTTATGGAATCGTTTTTTTGTAAAGGCGTGTGAGCATGCTTGCTTTGAATTTCTGGAATGGTAGGATGGGGGATATTCCAAAATAAATACGTTAGTCCATGCTGTTCTAAAAACACGGTACCACCTAACAAATCGGCTTTATAAAGCACATATTTAGGATATTGCTGCTTATTTTCAGTAAACACAAGACCTCTGTTCTGAGCATAAATTGCATGAGAAAATGCAATCATAGCTAAGAATAAAACAATGAAGCCAGTATTTGGTTTTAAAAAAAAGCGGTTCACATTGAAATTCGTTTATGTATGTCCTTTGTTGTATTGTTATAACTGTATAACCATTTAAAAACCAATATCCCTATGTTTCGATTCTCGATTCAGTAATAAATACCTGTAATCAAACCGATTGAGCCTGATTACTGGAATCTCTTTTTATGAAAATTAAACTGTTTGCCATTCGCATAAGACCAAGTTCTTTAACGAAATGTTGCATCAGTTTGGGTATCAATCTGCAATTGTTTGAATAAACTGACTGATGATTGCCGGGAAATGCTCATATTCAAGAGCATGAACTTTTTGCGCGAGCGAGTCGGGAGTATCTGTCGGAAGCACCTCACATTTCGCCTGAAACAATGTTTCCCCACGATCATATTCCTGATTAACCAAATGAATTGTGATACCACTTTCCGATTCTTTTTGTGCAATTACGGCTTCATGAACCTTTGCTCCATACATTCCTTTTCCACCAAATTTTGGTAATAATGCAGGATGAATGTTAATGATTTTATTTTCAAAAGCTTCTAATAGATTGTTTGGAATAAGCCAAAGAAATCCGGCAAGAATAACAGCATCGACCCCATCTTTTTTTAAATCATCAACAATAACAGAGGTATTATAAAAGCAGTTTCGCGAAAAAACAACAACGGGCACATCAAGAGATTGTCCACGTTGAATAATACCCGCCGAAGCTTTATTACAATAGATTTTTGTAATCTCGAAAGCCTTTGTTTTTCGGGCAAAGAAAATAATATTTTCGGCGTTTGTTCCCGATCCGGATGCAAATAATGCAATTCGTTTCATCATAATAGAATTTAAATGGTTTTAATTTGAATGATGTGAACCCGCATATTAATTATATTTCAATATTGTCTGTAACATATAAGTCATGCGGGTTTCATGTGTTTAATTAATTTAAAATATATGAAATTGATACAATAACAAAATATCATAATTTGAATAGTAAAGCACGGCCTAAAAGAAAACCGAAACAATAAAATCATCAAAAAAATAATAAAAAAAGAGAAACCAAAGGTAATAAATAAGCCCACTAAATCAGGCATTTTGGAATGAAAATAAATAAAAAATCATTTTTTTCTTTTTTGGTTCAAAAAAAAATACAAATATTTGCACCTCAAATTTTAATATTAGTATTAACTAAAAAATTACAGTTATGTCAGACATTGCATCAAGAGTAAAAGCAATTATTGTAGACAAATTAGGTGTTGACGAAAACGAAGTTACTCCAGAAGCTAACTTCACAAACGATCTAGGAGCAGATTCACTTGACACCGTAGAACTTATCATGGAGTTCGAAAAAGAATTTAACATTGCTATTCCTGATGATCAAGCAGAAGGTATTGCTACAGTAGGCGATGCTATCTCTTATATCGAGAATAACGCTAAGTAATCTTACGTTTACCCTAACAGTTTTATATGGAATTAAAACGAGTAGTTGTTACCGGCATAGGAGCGATTACCCCAATTGGTAATACGGTTGAAGATATATTCAACAATTTTATCAATGGGACGAGTGGATGTGAGTTGATAACTCGCTTTGATACCTCACTTTACAAAACTAAATTCGCTTGTCAGGTAAAAGATTTTGATGTTGCTAAATACGTTGATCGTAAAGAGGCACGCAAAATGGATCTTTTTACTCAGTTTGCCATGGGGGCAGCCATTGAAGCGGTAGCAGATGGTAATCTGAATATCGAGAGTCTTGATCCCAACCGTATTGGTTGTATCTGGGGCTCAGGTGTCGGAGGCCTCGAAACATTGCAAAATGATCTTGCCGAATTTGGTAAAAACGGTAGAAATCCCCGATTTAATCCTTTCTTTATCCCTAAAATTATAGGAAACATAGCTTCTGGTCTTATTACGATGAAATTCGGAATGCGCGGACCTAGTTATGGAATTGTATCGGCTTGTGCTTCTTCAACACATGCACTTATCGATTCATTTAACCTTATCAGATTAGGAAAAGTTGATCTTTTCATTGCAGGTGGTTCTGAAGCTTGTATTTGTGAAGCAGGTATCGGTGGGTTCAATGTAATGAATGCGCTTTCGACCAATAATGACGAATACAAATCGGCTTCTCGTCCATTCGATTCAACCCGCGATGGGTTTGTAATGGGTGAAGGTGGTTGTGCTCTCATTCTTGAAGAATACGAACACGCAGTAAAACGTGGTGCAAAAATCTACGCTGAAGTAGTTGGCGGTGGTATGTCATCTGATGCTTATCACTTAACAGCTCCTCATCCTGAAGGTTTAGGTGCTATGAATACCATGAAGTTTGCAATCGAAGATGCTGGATTAAAAGTTTCTGATATCGATTATGTAAACGTACACGGAACGTCAACACCACTTGGTGATATCGCTGAAACCAGTGCTATTGTTAAGTTGTTTGGTGACCATGCTTACAAATTAAATATCAGTTCAACCAAATCAATGACTGGACACTTGTTGGGTGCTGCTGGTGCTATTGAATCTATTGCAACAATTGTTGCTCTTCAAAAAGACATCATTCCTCCAACAATTAACTTCAAGAACCCTGATTCTCAAATCGATCAAAAGCTTAACTTGACACTTAATGAAGCTCAGTCTCGCAAAGTGCGTTATGCTTTAAGTAATACATTTGGTTTCGGAGGACACAATGCTTCGATTATAATGAAGAAGTTCGAATAACGTTGTGAACATTCTTACATCTTATATTAAACTCCTTTCCCTTGAAAAACAGGAAAAGGAGTTTTTTTATTTTGTAAAACATCAACTTGGATATACACCTCATAATGTTTTTTATTACAAAAAGGCATTAACACATAAGTCTGCGTTGCAAAAGAAAAACGAAGCCGATTCAATACTTTGCAATGAACGACTTGAATTTTTAGGTGACTCAATTCTTGATAGTGTTATTGCAGATTATTTATTTCGTGCTTATTCCCACAAAGATGAAGGTTTTTTGACTCAAATGAGAGCAAAAATCGTGAATCGAAAATCGCTCAATGAAATCGCAATTAGTTTCCGCCTCGATAAATATATAAAAACCAACAATTTAGTTGTTGAAAATAATAACGTTCTTGGTAACGCTTTTGAGGCTCTAATAGGTGCTATTTATTTAGATATGGGATATGATTTTGCAAGAGAATTTATCATAAAAAATGTCTTAAAAAAACATTACGATTTTCATTTCCTTGAACATGTTGATACAAATTTCAAAAGTCGCTTAATAGAGGTGGCTCAGAAAATGAAAAAGACTGTTGTTTTTGAATCTGTTGAAGAACCTTCAGCAGAAAAAGGGAAACAACTTTTTGTTGCGACAATTATTATTGATAATCAGAACTTTTGTCAAGCCAAAGGACATTCAAAAAAAGATGCAGAGCAAAATGCCGCAAAATGTGCTCTTCAAAAAATTGATTAAATCATTTTTTGTTTTTCAATTAAAGCTAAACGATAATCGGATGGACGAATCACATTTGATATTCTTTTGCTTATATACTACGGCAAAAAGAGTCATATGATTCGTGCAGATCGATTAACGATTAATTACAACGATAACTTAGGTTGAATTCACTTTCTTCTTCTCGTATATTTTATTTTGTATAGAATGTTTTTGAAAGCAAAATAATACACGTATTGTAGAGCTTTAAAAGCTTCATTTACAACTTTTGTTGAAGAAAAAGTTGCGAAATCAAAAAAAACACATACATTTGCAACGTAAAATATTCGTAATAGGATAGGGGACCGAAAGTCCCCTATTTTATTACATAAAATACAGAAATGATAGACGTAAAAACAATAGAGACCATTGTAGCGCAAAAAATTGCAGGTTCGCATATGTTTATAGTTGAAGTGAGTGTAAACAGTCAGAACAGCATAACCGTATTTGTTGATTCAGAAACGGCCGTTACACTCGATGATTGCGTAGAATTAAGCAAACATATCGAATCGCAGCTTGATCGTGACGTTGAAGATTTTGAACTGAGCGTGTCGAGTGCCGGATTAAGTGAGCCATTAAAAGTAGCACGACAGTTTATTAAAAATATTGGCAAGGAAGTCGAAATTGTTACGAAAGACGGCCAAAAACGTATCGGGATACTTGTCTCGTATGAGCCGACACAAATAGTAGCGGCATTTACCAACAAAGTAAAACTCGAAGGTTTTAAACGCAAACAAGACGTGACAGAAAATGTCAGCATACCATTTGATACCATAAAATCGGTAATATTACATATTTCACTTAAAAGATAATTTGAACTAAAACCACTTAAAAACTAATCTTATGAAGATAGAACATCAGAATCTGATCGAGACATTCTCTGAGTTCAAAGAGTTGAAAAACATCGACCGCCCTACCATGATGCGTGTGCTTGAAGATGTATTCAGAAGTATTTTAATAAAAAAATACGGTACCGACCAAAACTTCGATATTATCATCAATATTCAAAAAGGTGATTTCGAAATTTGGAGAAACCGTCAGGTGGTTGCCGATGATGAATTGGAGGATCCCAATAGTGAAATTTCGTTAACCGAAGCAAAACTAATTGATGAAGATTACGAAATAGGTGAAGATGTGAGCGACGAAGTAAAACTCGAAGATTTTGGTCGTCGTGCTATTTTAGCTCTCCGTCAAAATTTAACCTCTCGTATATTAGAATTAGAAAAGGATAATCTGTATAATAAATATAAACACCGTATCGGTCAAGTTGTTAGCGGCGAAGTTTATCAGGTTTGGAAAAAAGAAATTTTAATCCTCGATGATGAAGGCAATGAACTTATTTTACCGAAAGTGGAACAAATACCTTCAGATTTCTTCCGTAAAGGCGATAATGTTCGTGGAGTTGTTATACGTGTTGAAATGCGAAACAATAATCCGTTGATTATCTTGTCGCGTACATCACCTGTTTTCCTTGAACGTTTATTTGAACTTGAAGTTCCTGAAATTTTTGACGGACTTATTACAATTAAAAAAATCGTTCGCATACCAGGAGAAAAAGCGAAAGTTGCTGTTGAATCGTACGATGATCGTATTGATCCGGTTGGAGCTTGCGTTGGTATGAAAGGTTCTCGTATTCACGGTATTGTTCGTGAATTGAAAAATGAAAATATCGATGTTATTAATTATACCAGCAATAATCAATTGTTTATTACCCGTGCATTAAGTCCTGCTAAAATTTCATCAATTGTGGTGAATGAAGCAAAACGTCATGCCGAAGTGTATCTCCGTCCTGACCAAGTGTCGATAGCAATTGGTAAAGGAGGAACAAATATCAAGCTTGCAATTCAATTAACCGGATATGAAATAGACGTATATCGCGATTCTGAAGAAGAAGATGAAGATGTTAACATTGAAGAGTTTAGCGATGAAATTGAAAGCTGGATTATTGATGAATTCAAAGCTATTGGCTGTGATACAGCGAAGAGTATTCTTGAACGTAGTGTAGCCGATTTAGTGAAACGTACCGATTTGGAAGAAGAAACCATTGTTGAGGTTCGCGAAATCCTTAAAGCTGAATTCGAAAAATAACAAAGAAAAACATTGTCGAGACGTCGCTTTCGTGTGAAGGCGATGTCTTGCCATTTATTTAAAATAAACATTAACAATACATAATAAGGGTTTTACCCTTTGAGTATTCACAAAAAATAATTAGGTTTGCATATCTGTAGTACAACCAAAAAGTACATAAGATAAAATTAAAAAAAGTTTATGGCTCATCGACTTAACAAAATAACGCGCGAGTTTAATGTTGGAAATAGCACTATCGTGGAGTTTCTTGCAAAAAAAGGACACCAGATCAGTTCCGATCCAAATACCAAAATCTCTGACGATCTTTACGATTTGTTAGTTGAAGAATTCAACTCACAAAAGAAAGTAGCCTCGGAATCGAAAAATATTAACATGGCTGAGGTCAGAAAAAAGAAAGAAACAATATCGCTTGATGATGTTGATGTTGAAGAAAATTCGGATGTTGATGTTGAAGTAGATGAACCTTCAGATTTTAATGTAAAAGTTGTTGGTAAAATTGATTTACAATCATTAAATCAAAAAACACGTCCCGATAAAAAAACGGTAGTTTCAGAACCTAAAAAAGTTGTTACTCCCGAAAAACCAATAATCGAGAAGCCTACTCCAGTCGCAAAACCTGCACCAATACCAACACCAATTCCAGAACCAATCGTTGAAGTTAAAGAACCAGTAAAGCCAGTTGTAGAAGAAGAAATTCCTGTAATACCGGTGGCTGCAAAAGAAGAAGTTGAAGAAGAACTCTATACACCCGATCGTCCAGTTATTGATTCGAATGTTCGTGTCGTTGGTAAAATTGATTTAGGATTATTAAATCAAAAAACACGTCCCGATAAAAAATCGAAAGAAGAACGAGAACAAGAACGTCGGGATCGCAAATTCAAAAACAGAGCTTCCGAGTCAGTTGCTCCATCGCAACCGATTGCTGATCAGGGTTCAAGACAAAGAACAGCACCTCAAAACGAAGACGTGAGCGAATTATATAAAGCCCCTGTCGATCGTTTGAGTGGACCAACTATTGTAGGTAAAATTGATCTTCCTGTTGCGTTAGATGATGACGATAATTCTGATAAAAAACGAGGCAAACGAGCTCGTATCAAAAAAGAAAAAGTAGTAGAAAAACGTCCGGTTGTGACGAGTGGTCCTGTTAACGTTTCAGAAGCCGCATCTTCTTCTGATAAAAAGAAACTCCCTAAAAAGAAAAAGAAATTTGAAAAACGTGAAGAGGTAAGTGAAAAAGACGTTCAAAAACAAATAAAAGAAACGTTCAATACCCTTTATGGAAAAGAAAAATCGAAAGCTGTAAAGTATCGTCGTGAAAAACGTGACGCAATTCGTCAAGAAATGCTCGACGAAGAAGAAAGACTTGAAGAAGAAAAGAAAATAATTAAGGTTACAGAATTCATCTCAGTTAGTGACCTTTCAAAAATGATGGACGTTCCCGTAAACGAAATCATTTCGACTTGTATGAGTTTAGGAATGTTCGTTTCAATTAATCAACGTCTTGATGCTGAAACAATTGCTCTTATATCTGAAGAGTTTGGATATGGAGTTGAATTTGTGACAGTTGAAATACAAGAAGCAATTCAAGAGGAAGAAGATACTGAAGATAAATTAGTAGCACGTCCTCCGATTGTAACGGTCATGGGACACGTAGACCATGGTAAAACATCATTGCTCGACTATATTCGTCGAACAAATGTAATTGCCGGTGAAGCCGGAGGTATAACTCAGCACATTGGAGCATACAAGGTAAATATTGAAAACGGGAAAAGTATAACATTCCTTGATACTCCCGGACACGAAGCATTTACCGCGATGCGTGCACGTGGTGCAAACGTAACAGACGTTGTAATTATCGTGGTAGCAGCCGACGACAGCGTGATGCCGCAAACCGTTGAAGCAATCAATCACGCCTCAGCAGCTGGAGCTCCAATTGTTTTTGCTATCAATAAAATAGATAAAGATGGTGCCAATGTTGAAAGAATCAAAGAACAATTGGCAAACATGAATTACTTGGTTGAAGACTGGGGTGGAAAATATCAATCACAGGAAATATCAGCTAAAAAAGGAATTAATGTCGATAAATTGCTTGAGAAAGTACTTCTTGAAGCAGAATTGCTCGACTTAAAAGCAAATCCTGATAAACGAGCAAAAGGAACCGTAATCGAATCGGAACTTGACAAAGGTCGTGGATATACATCGACAATCCTTGTTGATTCTGGAACTTTGAAAGTTGGTGATGTATTACTTGCTGGTCAATATACTGGTCGTATCAAAGCTATGTATAATGAAAGAAATCAGCGAATTAGTAAAGCGGGACCATCAGAGCCAGTTATTGTACTTGGTTTAAATGGAGCACCTCAGGCTGGAGATAAATTCAACGTTATGCAAAGCGAAAAAGAAGCAAAAGACATTGCTTCAAAACGTGAGCAGTTAATGAGAGAACAAGCATTGCGTACTCATAAACATATTACTCTCGATGAAATTGGACGTCGTATCGCTATAGGAAACTTCAAACAATTGAATATCATTATTAAAGGTGATGTTGACGGTTCAGTTGAAGCACTTTCTGATTCATTAATAAAACTATCGAACGAAGAAATATTAGTGAAAGTTATCCACAAAGCAGTTGGTTCGGTTACCGAATCGGATGTTATGTTGGCATCGGCTTCAGATGCAATCATCATTGGCTTCCAGGTTCGTCCGTCAATGGGTGCACGAAAACTTGCCGAAAAAGAAGGTATCGACATCAGACCATATTCAATCATTTACGATGCAATCAACGACGTAAAAGACGCGATGATAGGCATGCTTTCACCTGAAATCAAAGAAGAAATAACTGCTACACTCGAAATTCGTGATGTATTTAAAATTACGAAAGTTGGTACTGTTGCCGGATGTTTCGTGACCGATGGTAAAATCGATCGTAAAAACAAAGTGCGCATTATTCGCGATGGTATTGTTATTTACTCAGGAGAACTCGGTTCACTTAAACGCTTCAAAGATGACGTTAAGGACGTATCGAGAGGTTTTGAGTGTGGATTGAATATTCAAAATTATAACGACCTTAAAGAAGGTGATATTATTGAAGCATATACCCTAAAAGAAGTTCAAAGAAAGAATTTAAAATAGGATTATCGTTCAAGTAAAGAAAAGGTTTTGTCATGCAAAAAAAGTCTCCAATAACCTCAGGAATGCCTGAATTTACACATAAGGAAGTTGAACTTCTTTATGTTACAGGGTTGGATATCGACAATATGACGCTTGACAAAATTATGTTACTTCCTCGCAGAACATTGGTTTCTGACCTTGAAAAAGTTCTGCTCGATTCAATAACTCGTTACGAATTATTTGTTGAGGCCGACAATAAGGATATTTTAACTGAAGAAGATATTACTTTCCCGATTCACGCATTGATTCTGCTGGCAGAATTGCGTTCGTCGAAAAGTTTACCTTTGATATTAAAAGTTCTTCGCCAGAATACCGATTTTATTAATTTCTGGTTTGGTGAATATGTCAATATGTTTTTATGGGAACCCATATATCAGTTGGGATATAGCCAATTGAACATGCTTAAAAACTTTATTTGCGAACCAAATATTGAGCCATTGGTTCGAAATGCAATATCAACGGCAGTATCGCAAATTTCGTTTCATCAACCAGAAAAGTATCTTGAAGTTGTATTATGGTATAAAGATGTCTTTAATTGCATGATTCAAAATCGACATGATGACACCATTTGCAATTCTGATGTAATAGGCTTTTTAGTGCTCGATGCCATGAATATTGGTGCGTTAGAGTTAAGTCAACAAATTAAAGATGTTTACAAAAACGAGATGGCAAACGAGTGGATTTGCGGTAGCTTGGAAACGGTAATGGAACAAATAATGGAAGGTGCCGATACGACTGAAATGCTTGAAATAAAAGATATATTCCATCAATACGAAGAAATCATCGACTATTTTTATCGTAATAATTCTGATGCTGAAGAAGACGATGAATTATTCCGTTTCAGCAAAAATTAAGTAAAGTTTTTTATAAGAAATTCTTATCAATAAATTCTTGGAAAGAGTCGCGATACTGTTCTCCAATGGGAATGTACGTATTGTCGAATACAATTCGGAATCTGTCGATAGTGTGAATTTGATTTAGATTGACGATAAACGATCGGTGAACCCGCATAAAAATTGTGGTCGGAAGTTTCGATTCTATCGATTTTAGGGTTGTAAGTGAAAGGATTGCTTTCGATTCGTTGCGAATAAACACTTTTACATAATCTTTTTCGCTTTCGATGTACATTATGTCATCGAAGTTAATACGACGAATTTTATGGTCTGCTTTGAGGAATAAAAATTTATTATCAGAATTGACCGTTTGTTCTTGTTTTTGTTCTAGTTCGATTAGTTTCTTTGCTTTTTGTACCGCCAACAAAAATTCTTCATATCCAAATGGTTTGAGCAGATAATCAACGGCATCGAGTTTATAACTTTCGATGGCATATTTTTCAAATGCTGTGGTGAAAATTATTTTGGGTCCTCCAATTAATGAACGAGCCATTGATGTCCCTTTTAAGTCGGGCATTTGAATGTCGAGAAGCAATAAATCGACCTGATTTGTCTCAAGAAATTCAAGTGCTGAAATCGGATTATCGAATGTAGCAGTTAATTCAAGAAACGGTGTTTTTTGAATATATGCCGATACCAATTGCAAAGCCAATGGTTCATCGTCGATTGCCAGTGTTTTGATTTTTGTCATGCTGTGGCCGGAAGATTTAGTTCTAGTTTTACATCAAAGGTTTTGCCGTCGTTGGTAATTGTTAAGGTATGTTTATCGGGAAATAGCAAGCTGAGACGTTTTCGAATGTTTTCGAGTCCGATACCCGATGTGTTTTCGATTTTATCGTCATGTAATTCATAAATACTGTTTTTACATTCAAAAAATACTGTATTGTTTTCAATGTGCATTGATATATGAATGAACGAAGATTCTCTGTTGCTTATTCCGTGTTTAAATGCGTTTTCGACAAACGAAACAAAGAGTAGTGGGGGTAAGATGGTTTTCTCGGTTTCGATTGGAAATTGAGCCTTTAAATCGACTTTGTTCGTAATGCGCAATTTCATTAAATCGATATAATTTGTTAAAAAATCAATTTCATGCGCCAGAGTCGTTTCTCCTTGTTCCGATTCGTACAAGAGATATCTCATTAATTTTGATAGCTTTAGAATTGACTTTTGGGCATCGTAGGTATTTATTTCAATCAGCGAATAAATATTGTTTAAGGTATTAAAGAAAAAATGTGGACTTATTTGATTTTTAAGCATGGCCAATTCTGAATTCAGATGTTCGCGTTCCAATTCCTTGCGTCGTTTTTCGTTCTCGACATATTTTTCGCTGTATCGCAATCCCAAACTGAGCCCCGAAATTAATAGTGAGGTCAAAAAGTAGTTCACCGTATGCATTTTCTTTGACGGGCGTGGTATATTATATTCTGTAAATACCTTATCGATAGCTGCTTCGAATGATTTATTGTCTTTTTGAGGGCGAATAACTGAGAATGTGAACTGAATCAGAAGAAACATTGCTGTGATGTATGAAAGCAATATCACAATGAAGAGTTTTTTCTTCTTTTTGAAAAAGAGTGAAGGTACCAGAATTATATACGATACATAGAAAAGAGAAATATAAGTAATGGCATGTGTATAAAACGTAATGAGATAAAAAGCATCATTATGCAGGTTAAAATCTGATAGAAATACCGGCACTAGGAATACGACTGTCCATGCAATGAGATGTATCAGAACGTTGAGTCTTTTCCGTGGAAGAGAAAAAAAGTGCATATATGCTTGATTATTCATTTCAAATATACATAAAAAACTTATTCATATCTCAAGGCATCAATTGGGTCGAGATTTGCAGCTTTACGAGCCGGATACCAACCAAAGAAAATACCAATTGCCGTACAAATCAAAAATGAAAAAATGACCGATTCGGGTTGAATATATACCGGCCATTTCATTATTGATGCAACAAGATTGGCAGCTCCGGTACCAAGTAAAATACCAATAATTCCACCAATAACACTCAATAATACCGATTCCATCAGAAATTGCATAAGAATGTCAATGCCGCGACCACCAACTGCCATTCTGAGCCCAATTTCTCTGATTCGTTCGGTTACCGATACATACATAATGTTCATGATACCGATACCTCCTACCAACAATGAAATACTTGCTATTGCGCCCAGTAAAACGGTGAGTACATTGCTTATTGAACTGAACATTTTTACCAATTCACTTTGCGAGCGAATGGTAAAATCGTCATCTTGACCTTCATTCAATTTATGACTCATTCGCATGGCACTTTCCAATTCATCGCTTGCTTTGGTCGATTTCTCTTCACTAACTGCCGATGTTAGTATTGATTGAATATGAGTTATTGCCAGAATTCTTTTTTGAACAGTTGTATAAGGTGCCAGAATCATATCATCTTGATCTTGTCCGAATGTACTTTGACCTTTTTCGGCTAATACTCCAATAATTTTCATCGGTATTTTTCTGAATCGAATGGTTTGTCCTACCGGATTATAAGTGTCGCTTCCAAAAATGTTTTTAATGACAGTTTTCCCCACTAAACAAACCTTTGCCGCTGTTTTAATTTCACGATCGGTAAACATTCGTCCCGAAGCTACCGTCATTTTTTTGATGCTCAGATATTCTTCATTTACTCCATAGATGGTTGTTGGCGCATTATCGGGTCCAAAGATAACCTGACCAGCTCCTCGAACCTCGGGTGAAACCATAATAATCGACGGACAGTTTTTTCGAATAACGGTGATATCGTCCATTGTAAGCGATTTTGCCGATGCATTTCCAAGCATCACGCCACCACGGGCTTGCGAGCCTGGCATAACGAATAAAAGATTGGTTCCCATGCTCGATACCTGATCCTGAATGCTTCGTTTTGAGCCTTCGCCAATAGCGAGCATTGCAATTACCGAAGCCACGCCGATAATAATTCCAAGCATGGTTAAAAATGCTCTTACTTTGTTTCGGCGAAGGGCATTTAATGCAATTTTTGTGAGATTCGTATAATTCATGATTTCTTGATGTTAAATTTGATGTTCATCTCTGAAACTATTCGTAATCAGTATCGATTGGCAATGCAGCTAACATGCCGGCAGCGCTACATAATTCTTTAACTTCGGTTTCACGGGTTATGTGTCCGTCGCGAAAAATGACGTTTCGTTTTGTAAAACGGGCAATATCAGGCTCATGCGTCACGAAAACGATGGTTTTACCGCTTTCATTCAATTTTTGAAACAAAGCCATTACTTCATATGATGTTCTGGTATCGAGATTTCCCGTAGCTTCGTCGGCAAGGATAACCACCGGATCGTTAACCAAGGAACGGGCGATTGCAACCCGTTGCTGTTGTCCACCCGAAAGTTGATTGGGTGTATGGTGCATTCTGTCGGCCAATCCAACCATATCGAGTGCATGTTTTGCTATTTCTTTGCGTTCTTTGGGCGTAATGTCGGAATTATAATAAAGTGGCAATTCTACATTTTCGAGTGCCGTTGTGCGTGTCAATAAATTGTATGATTGGAACACAAACCCCAGTTTTTGATTCCGAAGCCGTGCCAATTGATTTTTGTTCAACTCAGACATTGGAATTCCATCGAGTATATAAGAGCCTGAGCTAGGTTGGTCGAGACAACCTAAAATGTTGAGCATGGTTGATTTTCCTGAACCGCTAGTGCCCATTATCGCAACAAAGTCACCTTGTTCTATGTCGAGATTGATGCCTCGTAAGGCATGCACGGTTACTTCTCCGACATGAAAATCTTTTCGGAGATTACGAACTTCTATGATTTTCTTAGCCATATTGCTCATGTTTATCGTTTATTCATTTTAGGTGGTTTGGGCATAAAAGGGCTACTTGTTGAACCTTGAGATGTTTTATCCGATGAGGTTTCTTGTGTCATTGATAACACAATTTCGTCGCCAACTTTTAAACCTTGTTTTATCTCAATTGATGTTCCGTCACTAACTCCTGTAACTACGGGAATTGGTTTGATGATGTCACCATTTTTTATCCACACTTCGGTTTTTGAATGTATTTCAGAATCTTGTTTTGCGTGATATGATGGCATTTTCTTTGGGTGTAAACTTTTAAAATATGCAGCCAAATCTTCATCGGAAGGTTTGAATCTTATTGCTTTGTAAGGGATGAGTAATACATTATCGGCATGTTGCACATTAACCGAAATATTGGCTGTCATACCTGGCATTAGTTTCATACTCGGATTGGGAGCTTTTACGATTACGGTGTATGTTACCACATTCGATGTTACCACCGGTTCAAGTCTTATTTGAGTAACTTCGCCTGTGAAGTTTAAATCAGAAAATGCATCAACCGTAAAATCGACCTTTTGTCCCATTTTCAATAATCCTATGTCTGCTTCATCGATATTTGCTTCTACCTGCATTTGAGTTAAATCGTTGGCAATGCTGAATAGAGTTGGTGTGTTGAAACTTGCGGCTACGGTTTGTCCTTCGTCAACGGCACGATTCAAAACAACACCATCGATTGGAGAATAAATGGTTGCATACGATAGATTGATGGTTGCTTTGTCGAAATTAGATTGTGCATTTTTTAACGAAGCTTTTGCTCGTAAAAAATTGTATTGTGCCAAATCGAAATCGGTTTTTGCCACCAAACTTTTATCATAAAGAGCTTTTACTCTTTCAAAATTTGAAGTCTGGTAATTGATATCTGCTTTTGCGTCTTCGAGCGATGCTTTTGCATTTTCGAGCGATGCAAGAAGCGGGGTTTTATCGAGTTCTGCAAGTATTTGTCCTTTTTTTACAACCGAATTGAAATCGACATAAATTTTACGAATAACGCCCGAAACTTGTGTACCGACATCAACTGTTTTCAATGCTTGAATGGTTCCCGTTGCTGTAACAGTATTTACAACATTGCCTTGAGTTACTTTTTCAGTCTCAAAACTAAATACCGAAGAGTTCTTTTTCCCTTTGAAAAAAAAGAAAAGAATTATGACAAGAACGACTCCCGAAATACTAAATATTATATGCTTTTTTGTCATGGCTATATGTTTTATATTATCATTTTAAAGAATTAGAGACCAAGTTGTTTGCCTGCATAGTAATCAAGTGTTTTTGCACAGAATACTAGGTTGTATTTGGCTTGTAATAAATTGTTTTCGACTACCGATAAATTTGTTTTTTGTACGAAATATTCGACCGAAGCCAACATTCCCAAATTGAATTTTTCGGTGGCAAGAGAATACGATTCGTTTGCAGTATTGAAGGCCTCGAGCGCTGCATCGTATTGCTTTTGAGCCGATGAGTAATCAATACAAGCTTGTTCGATGGCTTTGCGAAGTTGATTTTGAATATTGCTCGTTTGTAATTGTGCTACACTGGTTTGTATTTGTGCTATCGACACATCTGATTTCACAGCTTTATTCTGATAAATTGGAATTGAAAGCGAAAGTCCGATGGAGGGCACTAATCTGTTTTCCAATTGCGATGAATATGAAAACATACTCAATTGATTTGAATATTGGGTATTCAGTCCGCCATTCAACGATAGTTTTGGAATATATCCGGCTTTGGCTATGGATACTGCCATTTGAGCACTTTGTTCATTGAGTTGAGCACTTTTTATTTGAGGTTTATTATTCACCGAAATTTGATAAATGCTGTCGGTGCTTGGAATTTCTGTTTGAATGAATGACGATACATGCATTGTTGTATCAACATCAAAGTTTTTATAATCGCTTAATAGCATTATTTGCATGAGCGAGAGCTTATTGTTTGCAAGAACGCTTTCGGCTGTTGCCAAACTATTTTTGTCGGTTGCCAATTGCGATTTTACCTGCATAAAATCGAGTTTTGAAATGGCACCAATGCGCATTCGTTCGTCTGCAAGTCGGAGTTGTTCTGCGGTGACGTTGACTCTGATTTGCGCATTTTTAACTTGTTCTTTTGAGTAGAGAACTTGTAAAAATAAATCGAGAATATTCAAACTGATTGATTCTTTGGTTGTTTCCAAATCAAACTGACCGGCTTTCGATTCAAGTTCGCGTTGCTTGATGGTGTTTGAAATTCTGAATCCATTAAAAAGAGTTACTCCGGCATTGATACCGTAATTTGTACCGTTCGATGCGTCGTAACTGCCATAGCTCATTGTGTTTTCGTTGAGCGGTTTGCTCCAGTTAAAGTTTTGACTGACCGAGGCATTGACGTTTGGCAATCGGCTGGCTTGAGCTTGGTCAACATTAATTTCGTTGATTTTGTTGTTCAAGGCTGCTTGTTGAATTTGAATGTTTTTGTCGAGCGCATAATCAATACATTGCTTCAAGGTCCATGGCGCTGTTTGTGCCGTTGTTTGAGCAAATGTTTGAATTGAAATCAAACAACCAACATACATTGAAATACGTTTGAGGTTCATCGGTTTAAATATTTAATGTTCTGTATGAATCTATGATTCTTAATTTTTATGTAAAAATAGATGCAACATCGTCTCAGAAAAAATGAAATCGACAGAAATCGATGTTTTGACGATGAATGGCATGCAAATTAATATGAAACCCGCATGATGTGCATGAGGACTTCCCGTAGTAAAAAAGAAAAGGCCGTCGTTTGATTGACAGCCTTTTCTGTGAAATGTGTGAGAATATTAAATAAATTCATCGAAGAAGTCGTTTCCTTTGTCATCGCAAATAATGAATGCAGGGAAATCAACAACTTGTATTTTGCGAATAGCTTCCATTCCTAAATCTTCGAAATCGACAAGTTCAACTTTCTTAATGCTGTTTTTCGCTAAGATAGCTGCCGGACCGCCGATTGATCCAAGATAGAAACCACCGTATTGTTTGCAAGAGTCGCGTACAACCGATGAACGGTTTCCTTTTGCCACCATTATCATCGAACCGCCTTTACTCATAAATTCGTTAACGTACGAGTCCATACGGCCGGCTGTTGTTGGTCCAAAACTTCCTGATGCCATTCCTTGTGGTGTTTTTGCAGGTCCGGCGTAGTAAATTGGATGATTTTTAAAATATTCGGGCATTGGAGCTCCGTCGTCGATCATTTTTTTAACACGAGCATGAGCTATGTCGCGAGCCACGATTAAGGTTCCTTTTAATTTCAAACGTGTTTTAACTGGATATTTGCTTAATATTTCGCGAACTTTTTCCATTGGTTGGTCAAGGTCGATTTCAACCGGGTCATTAAATTTTATTGCTGTTTCGGGAAGATATTTTGCCGGACTTTTTTCCATTTCTTCGAGGAAAATTCCTTCAGCAGTAATTTTTCCTTTGATATTGCGGTCGGCGCTACAGCTAATACCCATACCAACCGGACACGATGCTGCATGGCGTGGTAAACGAACAACGCGTACATCGTGAGTCAGATATTTTCCTCCGAATTGTGCACCCATTCCAAATGTTTCACACATTTCTTGCAATTTCTTTTCCCATACAAGGTCGCGGAAAGCCTGTCCACCTGCATTTCCTTCTGTTGGAAGGTGATCAAGATAACCGGCTGAAGCAAGTTTTACCGTTTTAAGGTTTAGCTCGGCAGATGTTCCACCAATAACAACCGCAAGGTGGTAAGGAGGACATGCCGCAGTTCCTAAATATTTTATTTTATCTTTTAGCAGTTTGGTAAGCGATTGCTCATTAAGCAATGCCGGAGTTTCTTGATATAAGAATGTTTTATTGGCCGATCCGCCACCTTTGGTAAGAAACAAAAATTCATATTTGTCTCCTTTTTCAGCATAAATATCGATTTGAGCAGGAAGGTTTGTTCCTGAGTTTTTTTCTTCGAACATTTTATACGGAACTATTTGCGAATAGCGAAGGTTTTTTGCCTGATAGGTGTTGTAAATTCCTTTTGAAATATATTCAGCATCGTCGGCTCCGGTCCAAACGTTTTGTCCTTTTTTTGCGACAACGGTTGCTGTTCCTGTATCTTGGCAGGTTGGCAATTCGCCTTCGGCAGAAACCACTTGGTTTTGAATCATGGTAAGAGCCACAAAACGGTCGTTATCACTAGCTTGGGGATCTTTCAAAATTTTCGAAAGTTTTTCCATGTGTGCCGGACGCAAGTAAAACGAAACATCGGCGATTGCTTCTTGAGCAAGTAATTCAATACCTTTGGGGTCTACTTTTAAAATTTTTTTTCCTTCAAATTCTGCCGTTGAAACATAATCTTTGGTAAGAAGACGATATTTTGTAGTGTCTTCGCTTAATGGAAATGGTTTTTGATATAAAAAATCAGCCATAATGCTTTAGTTTTTATGTGATTGTACGAATATTTATTTTTTTTAATTGCGGCCATGAAAGTACTAAATAATGAGTTACGAGCGTTACGCAAAACAATATTTTTTATACATTTGCAGCAAATTATTGAAATAGAAGTAAAAATCCAAATCACAGAAAAAATGAAAAAAATTGCATTAATCATTTCGCTTGCATCATTGATTATCGGATGTAACAGAATGTCTGAAGAAGAAATCAACCAGTTAAAAGCTCAACGCGATAGCCTTGCTTTATCGACCGAAGCTCGCGACTCATCTATAAATCAATTTTTGTTGGCATTCAACGAAATTGAACGCACATTGAGCGATATCAAAGAAAAAGAGAAAATTGTCAATGTAACAGCTCCTGGCGAATTAACACAATCGCAAAAAGATCAAATTCAAAGCGATATCTTGGAGATGTACAAAAAAATAAAGTTCTACAAGAGCAAAATCGCTAAAATGCAAAAACAATTCAAGTCGATGAACATCAAAATCAGTCAGATGAAAAAAATGATTGCTCGTCTTGAAGCTACAATCAAAGAAAAGGATGCAGAAATCGAAGCT
>JACCEE012474646.1_pt1 | contig 24834 bp, 22 predicted proteins | sample 7449931 | NCBI WGS metagenome assembly JACCEE01 (sample SAMN15323457, study PRJNA562643) | freshwater metagenome | isolation source: river surface water | place: USA:Blue River Watershed | collected 2017-08-19 | reverse complement strand
TGTATAGAAATGTTGTAGGCTCATTATCACAAGCATACATTTGTCTCAATTCAGAAAAACGTTCTTCTGCGTTTATTTTAAATTGGTCGATTATACCAACTAACCATTTATGGCTTGCCAAATCCATTTCTATGCATTTATTTATTGCAAAAATAATATAATTTAAACGGTTTTGATTAAATATTAAAAAGAAATTAAAACATATCAATTATTTCATTTTACCGACATAATTTCTTAGTTTTTATGTGTTTTTCGTCAATAAGAGCATACACGTTTTTTGTCATGTACATTGTGGTAAAATATTTACATTCATTGAATATGTAATTGAGTATTGTATTTATACATTTTGTATACATTTGCCGATGAAAAAATAAAATGATTTCGGCTGGTAATAGATATGTGGTAAATATTGTAGATCGTTTATTCGTGAACGATTCGGGAGCTTCATTTCCTCAAACAGCAATAATCAGTATTTATGATGAGAACGACAATAATATTTTTTCAAATGATTTTGGATATCTTCCAACCGAAAAGATTTACGATTTAATTGAAAAAAATGAGCCGTTGAATCTCGATAACTGTTATGTATCTAATTTTTCAATAACAGCTTATCGAAGAAGTAGAATACTTCATAAAACAGAACGGGTAAAAATCAATTCTTTTACCGCCAAATTTTCATTTTTCAATTCAAAGCATCAGATTGATTTTTCGTTTATCGATTTTGGTGATTCGAACATTAATTTTCATGGTGCTTATTTTTCAAATGGACTGGTTACGTTTCATTCAAGTCAATTTGGGAAAGGTACGCTTGACTTTAATTCATCGATTTTTCGAAATGGAACTTTCGATTTTTCAAATGTTACCAAGCAATCGGGCGATGTTAATTTTAAGAATGTTATTTTTGCTCGTGGCGAGAAAAACTTTCAAGATACCGACCTTGGTGCCGGCAATAAATCATTTTCAAATACCGATTTTGGTGGTGGCGAAATAAAGTTCATCAATACTAAATTCAATGATGGAAAAACATCGTTCAAACTCGTTAATTTTGGTGATGGAGAAGTCGATTTCCATTTTTCGACCTTTGGGAATGGTTTTATTAGTTTTGAAAATGCACATTTTGGAAATGGCAAGGTTGATTTTTCGAAAGTCGATTTTGGATATTCGAAAGTCAATTTTAATCGTGCGCAATTTGAAAATGGCGATTTAAGCTTTGAAGGCAGTGAATTAAAAATGAGCAAATTCACTATCAAATGGGTTGATTTTGGAAGTGGTAATATCAATTTTGAAAAAGCAGAAATGGCAACCGTTGATGTCAGTTTCGATAAAGCAAATTTTGATAAAGGAAGTACATCGCGCGTTTCGTTTAATCGTTCAAAATTTAAAAGTCTGTCATTGCGTTCGTGTCATCTTGATGATTACTTCGATTTACGAGTTTCGAAATGTGAATACATTGATTTGTCGAACACCGTAGTTCGCGATATTATCGATTTAAAAACGTACGATTATAAAATGGACATCGACATTATCAATATGGCGCATATGCGTTTGATTGGAATGATTGATATCGATTGGCATGAAAATGATGTCAGTTCACTTATAAAAAAACAACCCAATTCGTCGAATTGGATGAAAGCAGAACAATTCCGGATATTAAAAGAAAATTTCAATAAAAATGGACGTTATTCCGACGAAGACAAAGCGTATGTAGAATTTAAACGTCATGAACGCCGGGCTTTGTTGGAAGAAATCCAACAGAGTTCAAAATCAAATTTGATATGGGAATATCCATATTATTGGTTTAAAGTTTTAGTTTTTGATAGGATAGGTCTTTATGCAACCGAACCATTAAGAGTAATGGTAAGTATGCTTATTTTTTATATGTTTTTCAGCATATTATATATCTTATTTTCATATTTAGGTTGGGGACAAATTATTTCAAGTATGCAAAGCCCCGAACAGTTAAGCATTGTAGGAAAGTCATTTTACTTTGGAGCTATTACCTTTTTTACTATTGGTTATGGCGATTATTATCCGATAGGTATTATGCGATGGATTAGCAGTTTTGAAGGATTTATTGGGGTGTTTTTAATGTCCTATTTTACCGTAGCATTTGTTCGAAATATCTTAAGATAAGGTTTAGCAACAAATCCATAAAAGATTGAATTTAAATTACTAAAAACACTATCATATATGAATATATTATTAACCGGAGGAACCGGATTTATTGGTTCGTACATTGCCAAACAGTTGAGTGATGAAGGTCATTGTGTAACCATTATGGCGCGAAATGCAAACAAAATTCCCAGATTAAAATTACTTCCCGGAGTTGTTGTGGAAAATGTTTCTTTGCACGATTATGAACAAATTAAAAAGCTTGTTGTTGGAAAAGATGCCTTGATTCATGTTGCTTTAGATTATAATGAAGGAGCCGTTAATATGCTTCAAAGCGATACATTGGCTTCGGTAAATTTGTTTGAAACTGCAGCCAAAGCTGGTGTAAAGCAAATTATTTATACCTCATCAACTGCGTCTGTCGATTTTGTTTATATGACAAATTATGGAAGAAATATGTTTGCAACCAAACCTATTGATGAGGATTATACTCCAATTCCGACTAGTTTTTATGGTGCAACAAAGGCTGCCAGCGAAATGTATTTAAAAGCAATTGGTTATACTTACAATGTTAAAGTAAACATTATTCGCCCAGGGTATATTTTCGGCAACCCGGTAATTGATGGTGCTCCTACACAACCCGATTCTCGATTTAAAGATTTAGTTCGAAAAATTAAAAACAATGAAACTGTTAATATTGCAAAAAATGATGGTACACAATTTTTGTGGGCCGGAAGTATTGCAAAAGTGTATGCAGCATTGCTTAATGCTGATATGAACCAGGAAGTATTCTTTGTGTTAGGTTCGAAATTTTATAGTTGGGAAAAAATTTGCAAAACCCTTATAGCAGCAAAACAATCGAAAAGTATATTAGAGGTTGAAAATGCTGATTCTCCTGATGCTTCAGAAGACTCTACTTCGTTTGGTGTTGCAAAGTTGAAAGAAAAATTAGGATTTGATTTCGATAATGAATGGAAGCATATTCTGGAACATATTGAATATTTTTATCAAACGGTATAACTATTAACGAAAAACGCAAAATTATTGATTTTGCGTTTTTCGTTTCATATAGACAAGAATCGAAAACACAAGCATTAATACGAATGCTGAATTTAATAACATAGCATTTCTTAGTGTTATTGAATCTTTCAAATAACCATTAATGAGATTACCTAAAGAGGTACCTATTCCCATAAAAACATACATTAATGATTGTCCTGTAGAATTTTGATTTTGAGGCACAATAGAGTGAATGATATCGACTAATGCTACAGCTAATAATCCGAGGGTAATACCGTGCAATGATCCAATCGCAATAGCTAAAACAGGATGTGAAGTCAAACCATATAAAAACATTCTGAAACTTGCAACCAGCATGCAAAAAATAATTATCCTTTTTGCATTAAAACGATCGACAATTTTTTGTCCCCAAAAGAAGAATGGTAACTCAAAAACAGACTGTATTGCAAATGCTAAACCAATGTGAGAATTGGTCCCGCCAATTTCGTTGTAATACAGATTTATAAGCATTAAAGTAGGAGAGTTAAAAATGTGAAAAACAAGAATTAAAACAAAGAGCGATAAAAGCCTTTTGTCATGATTTAACAAGTCAAAAATTGTTCTGATAGATAAACTGCTATGTGCCTTTTTCATAACGGGTTGTTTTAAATATTTTAAAGCAATTATCCATGTTATAATTAAGAAACTAGTAGCAACGGGAAATATAATTTGCATGTTTTTTTCAGTTACTAACAATCCTGTAAGAGCCGACGACAATGCCCAGCCTGCAGATGCCCATAATCTGATTTCACCAAACGAAATGTTTGTTTTTGAGGTTTTACTCATTTCAATTGCAATACTATCGAGGAGCGAAGGCAACGGATTATATATAGCTGTAAATACAATCATAAATAACAGATAATAGACAAATGGGCCTTTTATCATAAAAAAGAGTAAGAAGCAAACTGATAGGCCCAATAATAAGAGGAATACTTTTTTCTTCCCATATTTATCGGCAACCATTCCCCATAATGGAAGGAAAAAGATATTATTTATTTGTTGAACTGCAGCAATACATCCAACCTGAAAACCAGATAGATGACAGTCGTCCTTTAAATAAACATAAAATAATGTCAACCATGAGGCAAAGCCCACGTAAATTATAAAATACATTGCTTTAATGGTGCGGGCCGATGCGTTTTCGTATTTCGAAAGTGTATACATTATTCTTGTATTACAATGCTTTTTTACTGTTTACAATAAAATTAATAAAGCTCGTATATGACTTTTAAAATATCTTCTTGAAATCCTTTTATTTTACTGCCTCCGCAATCGTAATTATTTGCCATAAATGTAAATGCGATTGTTTTTCCCGATTTTGTAGTCAAATAACCGGCAAGATTTTTCACCCTTGTCATGCTTCCTGTTTTGGCAATTACCTTTCCTTCGATTGCTGATTTTTTACCAAACGTTTCCAATGTTCCATCTTTACCGGCAATTGGTAATGATTTGTAAAAGAGTGGGAAATACGGACTTCTTTTAAAGTAATAGGTTAAAAAATCGACCATGAAATTTGCCGTGATTAAATTGAATCGAGATAATCCACTACCATCAACTAATTGGACTCCGCCAAAATCAATTTTCTTTGACTTGCAAAATTCATATAATGATACCAATCCATCTTGAGTGGAACCATTACCTTTCATACAACTGCCAATTTCTTTCAAAAGATGTTCAGCAAAGAGATTAACACTATTTTGATTCGTTGCTTGAATAATTTGAGGTAACGGAACCGATTCTTGTGTGTAAATATCACAAAATTCATATTGTTCTGAATGTCGTGTTGATTGCATAATTATTTGAGGAGTAACTGTTTGAGTTATACCCAACGAGTCAAGCGATTTGCGTAACATATCGGCAAGCATTACCGGTGGATTTGAGATACAAGCTTTTACGATAAAATCTGATTTACCGGCAGTAATATCTCCTCTAACAATCATTTTGTCGCTTGTTGGAGTTTGAAAAACATACGCATTATCGCCACCTTTACCGGCAACAACCTGATTGTCGAGCTGCAGATTTGGTATTTGAGGCACTGCATATTTAAAAATTGTTTTCCCTCCAATTGTTGCAGGCGAATAAAAATGTAACTCGCATATATTGTCCAACATTGTTATTCCGTATATACCTGCACCGTAGTAATTACCAAGATCCTCATAAGTCCAAGTACCCACGAGCGGCCAATCTTCGTAATGCGAAATATCTATTTTAATTCCGCCATCAATTTTTGTAATGCCGTATTTTTTAACACTTTGAGCCCAGTCGGACAGGAATTTTTGTTTCGTTTTTACTTTATTGAAATACATTGAACCAAGTGAAGGATCTCCACTTCCAATAATAACCAAATCGCCATGTAAAACACCACGTTCATCAATTACACCTCTGTAACCAACTTGGGTTTTAAAGGTGAAAATTGAATCTAATCGTTCCAGAGCAGTACCGGTTGTTATTATTTTTTGAATTGATGCAGGAACTAAACACTTATTCCCATTGATATTTATAATTGTAGAATCGGTTGATAAATCGCGAGCAACAAACGATACGATTGCATGTTGCAAAGCTGTATCAGATATAATTTTTCGGATCCGGGCATTTGCATTTTTTTGATTTTGAGCCTCAATTTTGAGAGAAAAAAACGACACGAACAATAGGAGTGTATATGCTGATAATCTTTTCATTAGAGTATTTTTAAATAAACGTATTTTTGACTTTCAAATGTATTGCAAATTTGCTACATTAGCGAAAAATTAATACGATTACATGCAATCAACAGATACAGCTGGAAATCAAGATATTTACCATCTTGCAAGTCCAATAACAATTGAAAAAGACGAAACAATCGTTAATTTGGAGGACTATTTTCTAAATGTCTACAATATTATTGATGTTTCCGTTAGCGAAGGATTTCATGTTGATGTTTCGAGCGATTTTAAAATAGCAACCATCTCAATTATCGACCCCAATTATAGAACAGTATCTTACTTAACTGTTACAACAAACAACGGAACTTATCAAATTGTTTTATTACGTTCACGAAAAATACGTTGTACCATTACCTACAATTCATGGGGAAATGCCTTAAAAACAGTGCAAATTGGCGGTTCAATGAATAGCTGGAATCCATCGCAGCATTATTTTCAACAAAAAGGCGACAGATGGGAAATAGACTTAGATCTTGAGCCTGGTATTTATCAATATCAGCTTATTGCAAATGGAAACTGGTTTTGCGACCCCGATAATCCGGTTAAAGTTGATAACGGTTTTGGAAGTTATAATTCACTATTGGAAGTTCGCTCACCTTATGCCGAATATCAAGCCGTTATTTTTACCGAAAAAGCTCATGATCAAAGCATTGTTATATTGTCTGATAAACATGTTGATGATTATGTTGTTTTGTGGCAAAATCATATACTCGAAGGCAATAATGTTTTCAGAAATGAAGACCGATTGATGATTACGATACCTGCCGAAGCAGCTCAAATGCACCGTTCATATATACGAGTATGGGCATATAATAAAGCAGGATATACCAACGACTTACTTATTCCGATAGAATACGGTAAAATTTTAACAGACGCTTCGAAATTAGATAGAAACGATAAAGAAGCACAGATCATTTACTTTTTAATGGTCGATCGTTTTTGTAACGGCGATCCGGCCAACGATCATGCTATAAATGAGCCCGATTTACATGCAAAATTGAACTACCATGGCGGAGATATTTGCGGTATAACACAAAAATTAAGCGAAGGATATTTTTCAAAACTTGGCGTCAATACAATTTGGATATCGCCAGTAGTTCAAAATCCTCTTCACAGTTGCTCTAAAAATGGACATAAATGTAGTGGGTATCATGGATATTGGCCAACATCATGCACCAAAATTGATTCACGTTTTGGAACGCCCAAAGAATTAAAAGAAATGGTTAAAACAGCTCATAATAAGGGTGTAAATATTATTCTCGATTATGTTGCAAACCACGTTCATGAAGAAAATATCATGTTCCAATCAAATCCTGAATGGGCAACACCATTGCATCTGCCCGATGGATCAAAAAATATTGGACGATGGGAAGATCAACGATATACCACTTGGTTTGATGAATTTTTACCAACACTCGATTATTTTAATCCTGAGGTCGTTGATACAATGACAGAATTTGCTCTTTTCTGGGCATCAAATTATGATATAGATGGCTTCAGACATGATGCCACCAAACATATTCCCGAAGTCTTTTGGCGCAGTTTGACCCAAAAACTAAAAAAATGTGTGATGATGCAAGAAGGCAAACGATTATACCAAATAGGAGAAACTTTTGGAGGTAGGGAATTGCTAAAAGCATATATAAATTCAGGTATACACGATGGGCAGTTTTCGTTCAACTTATACTACGAATCAAGAGCTTCTTTTGCATTGCCCGACTATAGCTTCGAAAAATTGGCTATTGCACTCGATCAAGATTTAAAAGCATTTGGCGAACATAACTTAATGGGAAATATTACAGGAAACCATGATATGCCTCGTTTTATTTCCTATGCCGGTGAAGATTTAACCTTCTCGCAAAATGCAGAACATGAGGCTTGGATTCGATATATTTCTGTAAAAAATCCAATCGGTTACAAACGTTTACAATCATTAATTGCATTTAATTGTACAATTCCCGGAATACCGGTCATATATTATGGCGATGAAATAGGTATGGCCGGAGGTGGAGATCCCGATAACCGTCGTCCGATGAAGTTTTTAGGATTGAATGAACATGAAATCGAAAACTTAGAAATAGCATCTAAAATAATTCATATTCGTCGATCATTATTCTCATTAATGTATGGCGAATATAAATGTCTTTTGGTAAATGCAAAAACTTTTGCATATCAACGAAACTACTTTGATGAATCAACCATTGTTATTTTCAATAAAAAAGATGTTGAATCAACCATAATAATTGATATTGAAGCACGCTTATCGAAAAAGATATATTTCAGTAATTTTGGTAATACCTTTGAAATAAATGGTACACATTTGCAAATTACCCTTAAACCATGGTCGTTTGAAATCCTTTCAACCCATAAAATATCGTAGTTTTAATATGAGTTTAAACCGTTTTTTGTCTATTTCTCTGATTCTTTTTATTCATCAGCAGGTACAAGCTCAGGAAAGTAAAAAAGATAGAACCGGATTTTCTTATGGAGCAGGATTTTACGGAGGTTTAGCCAGTAATAAAAATGCAATGTTTTATAACGGAAGCCCTGATAAAGTCAATAATATTGCATCTGTTTTTAATATTCAAACAAACTATGAAGAAGTGCAGATGTTACTTAACGATGACTTTAAAGTTGTTGAATATCCATCAAAAATGAATTATAATCCGGCTCTGGGATTAATCGGAAATTTGGGTTATTATTTTACCAATAATCAAGAAATTTATACTCAAATTGCATTTTCCCGATTACATACCGATGGTCAATTTGTATTGGAACTTGCATCTCCGGCTCAAAATAACATCGACACAAAAAATTATGTCAATGGAGATATTGTTGCAACAGAGTCGCGATTTGATATTGAAATTGGGTATCATTTAAGATTGACAGAGACAAAAAAATATAATCCGTTTGTTGAATGTGCCGGAAATATTAATATCGTAAATGTTCTCACACATACAATGTCGGTTAGCTCATTTAGTCGAAGTCTCATTTCTGCTTCAACATATTCTGTTTCATCGAATCAAAAACAAGGTGGAACAGGAGCGGGTATAAGCTTGGCATTCGGATATGAAACTCAACTTAAACCCAAAATGTATTGTTCATTTGGAATCCATGGAAGCATGAAAAAAATACATTTATTAAGTGATGCATCATTAACTCCTCATGCCGATTTATTCTTAAGATTTACATTTTAAAACATTGTTAAACCAATTATGTTCAGAAAATTAGTAATAATCTCAGCTTGTTTTTTTACCACCCTTGCTTATTCACAAAAGAAAGAAAGAATTAAATATGTTTTCTATTTCATTGGCGATGGAATGGGTATTACGCAAGTCGCAGCAACAGATTTGTATCTTAAAACAATCAATCCTGAATCAAATGGTCTGTTTTTTAAGAAAATTCCATTTGTATCTCTACTTTCAACGAATGCTTATAATCATCCAATAACGTGTTCGGCTGCTGCAGGAACAGCATTGGCAACCGGAAATAAAACATCATTAGGAACTATTGGCATGAATTACAATCACACCACTAGTTTTCAAACCATTGCAGAATATGCTCGCGATAATTCATACAAGGTGGGTATAATTAGTTCTGTTTATGTCAATCATGCAACTCCTGCATCTTTTTATGCAAAAGTTGGAGGACGAAATGAATATTATGATATTGGAATACAATTAGTTAAATCGCAATTCGATTTTTTTGGAGGAGGTGTGATTACTGAAAGTGAACCCAAAGATTCATTACACGAAAGTGTTTATTGCGAAGCTGAATATAATGGATACAAAATTGTTAGAACGAAAGCTGAATTCGATAGCTTAAAAAGGAGCAATCAACATGTTATTGTCGGAAGCCAAGAGTTGAATGGCGAAGATAATATAGCAAGCCTAATAGACCGAAATAACCCGACCAAATCGCTTGCCGATTATGTAAAGAAAGGTATTGAAGTTATGCAAAACGATACTGGTTTTTTTATGATGTGTGAAGGTGGAAAAATCGATTGGGCATGCCATGCAAATGACATAGCTTCGATGGTTGGAGAAGTCATTGATTTTGACAATGCCATAAAAGTTGCATACAATTTTTATGAACGTTACCCCGAAGAAACGCTAATTCTTATTACCAGCGATCATGAAACAGGTGGTATGGCCATGGGGAATTCTTTTACTGGATATGAAGTAAATCCGCTTGCTATTTCATATCAAAAAATATCAAGCGACCGTTTTGGAAACATCATCAATAGTTTGCATAATACAACCAATGTCGTTTCATTTTCCACCGTTCTTGATTCTGTAAAAAAATATTACTCATTGGGAGATAAAATTGTCCTCAACGATTATGATTCAGCTCGTCTGATTAAGGCCTTTCGTACGAGTATTATACGTGAGCCATTAAAGAACTTGGAGCATAAAATGCTTTACGGAAAATATGAACCGATTTCGGTAACGTGCTCAAAAATTCTGGCAGAAAAAGCAGGTTTCGGATGGACAACGTTCGACCACACAGGAACTCCCGTTGCACTCCGGGCTATTGGTTTAAAAAGTAATAAGTTTTTTGAATTAACAGATAATACTCAAATTGCGAAAAAACTGTTCAAATTTATAAGAAAGCCATAAATGTTGATGTGTAAATGAACCATCAAGCTTCTTGTTCAGAAATAAGTTCTTTCATTAAATTTAGTAATTCAATCTTGTTAATTGGTTTAGCAATATAGCCTTCAAAACCCGATTCGCTGACTTTTACTTTATCCTCGCTCATCGCATAAGCTGTTTGAGCTATTACCGGAACGATCGGATTAATTGCCTTGATTGCTTTAAATGCTTCATATCCATTGCAATGTGGCATTTTTATATCCATTAATACCAACTGTATTTGAGGATTTTTTTTAAACAAATCAATGGCCTCTAATCCATCTTGTGCATGTATAAGATTAAAACCACTTTTTGAAAATAATTCTTCAATGTACATATAATTAACGTCATCATCTTCTGCAACTAATATTGTTAGTTTTTGATCTAAAGATGCAATCTTATCAATATTGGGATCGTACTTATTTGATTGAGTTTCGGGACATTTATAAGGTATGGAAAAATAAAATGTAGTACCAACGTACGGTTCAGATTCCAACCAAATACAACCGCCTAACATCTCGATAATTTTTTTCGAGATTGATAATCCCAAACCTGTACCACCATATTTTCTTGTTGTACCGATTTCAGCTTGACGGAATGGTTCAAATATTTTTTGATGCATATCCGGACTAATTCCAATACCAGAGTCTTTAACAAAGAAATGAAGTTCATTATCTCGTTTTCGGTATCCGAAGCTAATTGAACCGTTTTCGGTGAATTTAAGAGCATTACTTATCATATTTGTTAAAACCTGTTTTAACCTTGTTTTATCGGTTAATATGATACTTTGATTGTATTTCAGCTCTTTAAACTCTTTCATAATCAGTGATTTTTTCTTGGCTTGTGGCTCATAAAAAACCAATAAATCAGAAATTAAATCATTTATGGCAACTTCTTCAATATAAAGTTCCATATTTCCGGTTTCTATCTTCGATAAATCAAGGATATCATTAAGAATAGCCAAAAGTTGATGACTGCTCTGTGTAATTATTTTCGAATATTGATTTCTTTTTTCAATGGTGATATCGGGATCTTCGAGCATTTCCGAAAAGCCAATAATACCATTCATTGGTGTTCTGATTTCATGACTCATATTAGCCAAGAATGCTGATTTTAATTTATCACTGTCTTCAGCTTTTTTTCGGGCTTTTTCAAGTTCTTCATTAATAATTTGAATGCGAGTTAAACTTTCGCTTATCTCTTCGTTCTGACTTAAATATTCTTCATTTAAAGCAATATTCTCTTCCATTTGTTCCTTGAGCTCAAGTTCGGCTTTCTTTTGCTTATCAATATCGATATGAGTTCCGGCCATACGTAATGGTTTTCCATCAATGTCTCGTTCTACAACCATCCCACGGTCCATTACCCAAATCCATTTTCCTTTTTTATGTTTGAGCCGAACTTCCAATTCAAAAAAATCGGTTTTGCCTTCAAAATGTAAGTTTAGAATCCGTTTTGCTTGTTCCAAATCTTCGGGATGTAAATATTTTTCCCAAGTTGTAATGGTCGTTGGCTTTAAATCGTTGATTGTATAACCGATAATTTCAGCCCATCGTTCATTGATAACCATTTCTCCGGTTTGAATATTCCAATCCCATAATCCGGCTTTAGTTCCTTTTATTGCTAAATTTAATCGATTTTCACTTTCTCGCACAAGTTGTTCTTGTTTGTATTTTTCAGTCATATCTTTAAATACAAGTACAACTCCTATTAAGGTATTATTTTCATTAAGAATGGGCGATGCACTTGTTGCTATATGATATTCGTTTCCTTTTTTCGACTTTAGGATAGTATGATTAGTCATGTTTATTTTTTCTCCTGTCAAAAGTACTTTTTCTATCGGATTCAATTGTTTTATTCGTGTTTGAGAATCTATTATCTCAAAAAAACTATCAATTGATTTTCCGGCTATTTCGGGAAACGAGTATCCTGTATAAAATTCAGCTATAGGATTTAAATTCAATACATTACCCTTTAAGTCGGTAGAAATAACGCCATCACCAATAGAATTGAGTGTTATTCGTAAATACTCTTCATTTTTAATGATTTCCAATGCCTGAACTTGTTGCATATAAGTATAAAACAAAAATGCCCAAAACATTGGTACAACTGCTCCAAATAAATCTTCAAAAGGTTCAAGTGATTTTATATGTTCTATCCACTTATATGCAATTAAGGAATAATACAATAGTGAGATAAGAGTCAAAAAGACTACCAACGATTTAAAATTAATACTCCATTTTTTCTTTAGTTTTATTATTAAAATTCCGAACGCAAGAAAAGAGAACGTACAACTTAACAAGTCTGTATTTATGATTATATTGTCATTCATTTTGCTGTATTTACATCTTTAGTTATATTCCAACACCAAATTAAAAAGAAAAGAGAACTAATTGCATATGACAGATGTTCAACAATATTAAGGAATTGCGGGAAAATTAATCCTTCTGCATTTGTTGCAATCCATCCAATAAAAAGGGAATAAAACGACAACAGTAAATACTTCCAAAAAGGTATCGTTCTAATTTTTTGTTTATATATAAACGTCATTATTAATACACCTATGCCTATCAAGAGCATTGCGACCTCGTTCCCGTACCACATATTAAAAAATTAAGAGAGATTTGTTATTTTCTCAAAAATATTAAAAAAAATATTAATATTTACAATATTAACAAAAAAAAAGCAGACTGATTTTTCAGTCTGCTTTTTTTAGTAATATATAAGATTCTATTGCAATTCAGCTCCACATTTTGGACAAAATTTGGGGTTAAATTGTTTTCCTAAATATTTTCTACAAGAAGGGCATCGCCAATTTAGTAAAGAAAGTACAAATCCAATAATGAAAATGCCCGTGAACCCATAAAATAAAGCCTCTCGCGATAAACCTGTAAAATTATTTTCGGGGTGATTTGCCAAAAATAGCATTAAAAATATCAATGGTATTAAACTAAAAGAGATGATCATTTGGCGTTTTTTCCGCTTCTTAAATTCTTTTTTTACATCTTGTGTTTCCATATCAAAATACAAAGTTAAATGACATATTGTAGGTTAAACCTCTAAGGTTTTTATTCAAATTAATGGGAACAAAATAACTTACTTTTGTGTCGAATAAAATGTATTTTGTTTTAAATAGTTCAACACCAACAGATGGTGCAGCATAATAGAGCGTTGTTTTACGTGTTTTTGCGTTTGCAAATATTCCTCCTAAAGAATAACCCGAATAAAGATTAAAAAAGTGTCGAGAACCTCGTCCAAAATGTCGAGAATAGAAATCTTGCCCAAAACCACATAGCAATAAATCGGTATACATTGTTGTATCGGAAGTGTGTTTTCCCTGACTTTTATATACACCCATTTGTACATAACTTTTCCCTTTTGTGATAAGATATTTTAAGAAATAACCATCATAATATTTACTCGATAATCCATCTAAAGGTGTTTCAACTTTTAGAAATGAATATTCAAATCCCGGCATATTTACAAATGAAACTTTCGATGAATTTGGAACTGTTTTTTCACTTTGTAAATTCAATTTTATAGTATATTTTGATTTGTCGAATTGTAGTAGTTCTTTTTGTTTCGTAAAAATTCGTTCATCTATCAAACGGCAATCATTCCAAATCGAGTAATATTTTTCGTCTTTAGGATTCGACTTTGCATACATTTCATCAAATGCTCGTTTCTTTTCTTTTAAAAATGCTAATTCCAGCATTATTTCTTTTACTTTCTGAGTATTGTCTTCCGATTGAATATTATTTGAATTAATATAGCCTAATTCTTTATAAAGTGTTTGTAATGAAATGTATTGACTTTCTGTTACTACAAAAGTTAATACTAAATTAGACTTATCATCATCAAGAAATTGAGTCGTGATGTTATTAACGCGAAGAAATTCATGGATTTTTTGTTTCGACTGTTCTATGCTTAAACTGATAATATTCACATGAACATTGGTTTTGATATACAGCGAATCGGTTTGCGAGTAGGTTTTAAAACCAAACAAAAGAAGAATAAAGAATAATTGTTTTTTCATGCGTTTCTATTTATGATACAAACATACAAAAAATGGAGCTTCTCAGAAAAAAGCTCCTTCATGTTTTTTTGTTTTATTAAACGATTAAATGATTTCAATATCAGAGTTTTTCAACCATCCAACACTACCATTACTTAATTTTATCTTTATCCAACCCGAAACGTTATCGATAACCGTAACCTTCAATCCTTCGTGAATGAGAAACAAGTCGGTTCCACCATCATCAGGAGTACTTTTGGCTGTTACCGATGGTGTTAAAACAATTGCAGCTTTGCGAACAGTTAACTTATTGGCTTGCATTGATGAAAAGCTGATGCTTATTATTGATAATAGTAGAATTCCCAATCCAACAGAAAAAAAAGTACGTTTTAATGCCACATTATCTGTAAACAAAAATAAATAAGTTAAAATAAGGGTTCCAATAAAGAAGATAATTGAAATAATTGCCCACATATTTGATGAAAATATTCCACCTAAATATTGAACCCATTGACTAAAAAAGAATACCGGAACAACATCTAGTTTATCTACTTGTTTAGCACGTGCCACTTCCAAATTGAATTTAATATCTTCATTATTAGGGTCGAGGAGAAGGGCTCTTTCAAAAAATAAAATAGCATGAACAAAATCGCCCGATTTGAAATATGCACATCCGGTATTGTATAGTAATGATGCGTTTTCATATCCACTTTTATAAAGCTTCAAATAAATATCTAGTGATTGTTCATATTGTTTTTTTGAGAATAAGTTATTTGCATTTACAATCGAATCATCGGCGCTTGTTGCAAACATTACTTGAACCGAAAAGACACATGCAATAACGGTAAGCCATACCTTAAAAATTCGTGATAGTACCATGATTATAAAACTCTTTCAAATTCATTAATTAAAAACTCAGCCTCTGTATATAAATGTTCTTTTGATTGTTGTGCTGCACTTGGAGCAAAACGAGCAAACTCGCATTGATCAAGTAATTCGATTAATCGTTTACCGAGTTCAGCATTTATATTTTTATGATTTAATTCGTCTGTTATACTGTCTTTGGTCAATACAGATAATGGAATATCCAATTTATCACTCATATATCCCCACGATGCCTTCATTACTTCTTCATAGAATGCCGCATCTTTATTGTCTTTCATATATTGTTCTGCCAATTTCAATCGTTTTCTCGATACTTTATTTGCACGCTTATTTTTAACAACCGAAATATTACTGTTTTCTTGTAATTGTTTTCGTCTTAAAATAATGATAACGATAAGCGAAACAAACGGAATTATGTATAAAAACCAGAGAAAAGGAGAACCATAGAGTTTACCTGATGGTTTTGAAACACTCGATTTTGTCATAATATATCGAATATCACTTCCTAAAAATTTCACGTCTTCTTTTGAAACACCCTGAACAACAGTATTTTGTTCATCGGCACTACCTTTTTCAACTGTAATTGTAAATTTATCTGACGATAATTCTTTGTATTTACCGGTTTTAGGATCGAAATACGAGAACAATACAGAAGGTATTGTAAATGTTCCTGAATGACGAGGAATTACTAAATATTCCCACGTTTTAGAACCAGTTGTTCCACTTAAGGTATTTTTATAAGAATCGGTTAATTTAGGGTCATAAGCTTCAAAATCTGGTGGAAAATCTATTTTACCATGATTCGCTAATTTTAAATTTCCGGTTCCGTTTATTTTTAATCGGAGAGTAATTGCCTCATTGGTTTTAACTGTTGTTTTGTTTACACCAACAGACAAACCAAATTCACCAACAGCACCGCCAAAACTAGCAGGAGCTCCAGCTGGCAAAGGTTTAATTGTGATGACAATTGGTCTACTCATACATTTTTTGCTAAATTCACGATAACCATCGTCGAACCATGATGCACGTGCAACTCGCTTTACATAAATACATTCAAGCATGAATGGATCGATTGTTATATTTCCATTAACTTGTGGATATAATAATACTTTTTTGAACAATCCCGATTCATATACTTTGCCGTTAACGGCTTCTCTTTGTAGTGAAATTTGTTTAGCTTCTTCAATTACTTGTGAATAAAATCCTTTAAATGACGGAAATTTATATTCATTAAAGTTAGAGAGTTGCATGCCCGAGTTTGCTTTAATATATACTTTCAGAGAAGCAACAATAGGTTCTCCTTCATAAACACTGGTTTTGTTTACATTTACCCGAACAAATAAATCGTCATCGGAAGCATTTCCACTTGAAGCTTGCTGTTGTTGCGCATTGGTTTGTTGTTGTTGAGCCGGTGCATTTCCTTTTACAACTTCAATCGCAATTATGTTCGATTTATAAAATTTACCATTTACCCTGATTTGTGCCGGATTTATTGAATATTTACCTTCTTTGGTTGCTTCAACAATATAGGTAAATGACAATGAAACACTTTGAGACATTCGTCCATTTATAACCTGAATGCTACTACTTGAAGATGTGCTGGGGCCTTGTAAAACATTAAAACCCGATAGATTTGGAGCAGTGAAATTATCACCATCTGCATTTACCGAATAGGTTATTGTAAAACGTTCTCCAACCGAAACAACTTTCTTCGCGTATCCCGAAAAAGAGACTTGTTGCGAAAAGGCGTTTACAACAAGTGCGCTGAATAATATTGCTATAATAAATTTAAAAGTTCTCATTTATCACATTCTTTATTGTTGTGCAAAAATACTATTTTCGTTCGTTAAAAATTTGATTAACGTAGGTTAATTACCATTCTTTTTCAATTCTAACACTATTAGCTTTTTGCTTTTGCTCAGAGCGAACTTTTTCCTGAGTCTTTTTTTCATCATTTTGTAAAGCCTCTAAAATTCGTTGAGCATCTTGTTTGCTGATTTTACTTTTAGGCTGCTGATTTTGCTGTTGCTTATCGTTCTGATTGTCTTTGTTTTTATCTTTATTCTGATTTTTATTTTGATCTTGCTTATTGTCTTTATTTTTATCCTTGTTTTGTTTATTGTTATTGTTGGGATTGTTCTTTTTTGATTGTATTAATGCCAAATTATATTTAGTATCCTTATCGTAGGGATTGTTTCGCAATGCTTTTTTGTATTCATTTTCGGCTTCATCAAGTTTACCCATCATATAATAGCAGTTGCCTATATTATGGTGTAAATGTGATAGTTTCATTTTATTGGTTTCGCGCGATGCCATGATGCTAAATTCTTTTATAGCTTCATCGTATTTCTTTTTTTGAAATAGTGCATCGCCCAAGTTAAATGTTGCACTAAAAGATTGAGGTTGTAATTCTAATGCTTTTTTGTATAACACAATAGCATCATCGTATTTCGAACTATCTTTTTTGCCGGCATCGTACTTGGCATTACCTTGTCTTATATATTTGTTTTCCTCTTGAGCATTTGCAACAAGCGAATGTAAGCCAAACAGTACAAAACATATAATAGAAATATTTCGCATACCAAATAATTTTGACTTTAATTACTAAACGATATAATCAACCGCAGAACGTTTTTCAACAACTTTTTTTACAAATTCGACAACTTTCAAATGTTCCGGATGATTTGCATAAATATCCAAATCGGCCCAGGTTTTAAATTCACTAACCAAAATAATATCATCGTTATTTGCTGGAGAATCGGCACCTTTAACGCCCACTTCAAGCGATACAATTCCTGGAACTTTTGATACTAATGCATCAAGTAATTGTTTCATTTTTTGTGCATTTTCCGAAGCAGAACAGCCTTCAGCTTGTTCTTTTAATTTCCAGATTACTATGTGTTTAATCATGTTAATTTATTTTTTAGATTTAATTGATATATCGAATATTTTTATTCTTTTTAATACTTTATTTTTACGTTCTATGATGATTAATTCTAATATTAAAAATATTAAAGACAAACCTATAAAATATTGATACTTTTCATCATAATCGGTATATACCGTTGATTCGATATCCGATTTATTCATTTTATTAATTTGTTTAAACAAAACATCTAACCCAGCATTTGAACTTGAAGCTCTGACGTACATACCGCCACCCGAAGCAGCTATTTCCTGAAGCATTTGTTCATTAATTCTGGTGATTACAACATTTCCATCTCTATCTTTCTGAAAATCATTTGAACCAGGAGTTATAGGAATTGGTTTTCCATCAATAGTTCCCATTCCAATGGTATGTACGATAATTCCCTTTGATGCACATTCTTTTGCTTTTTCTACAGCATCATCTTCATGATTTTCCCCATCAGAAATGACAATGATTGCTTTGCCAACATCTTTATTGTCTGTAAACGATTGTAAACCTAAATCGAGCGCTTTTCCGATTGCCGTACCTTGTTCATGAATAAAACTAGGTTTTACGGTGTTGAGAAAAAGTTTCGCAGCTCCATAATCGGCAGTCATTGGTAATTGTGTATAAGCATCACCCGCAAATACAATGATTCCAATTTTATCATTACTCATTTCTTCAATTAATCGAGCAATTGCCATTTTTGCTTTATCAAGTCGGCTTGGTTCTATGTCTTCGCATTTCATGCTATTAGAAATATCGAGTGCAACCATAACTTCAACTCCATTGCGTTTGACTTTTTCAAGTTTAGAGCCAAATTGAGGACGTGCTAATGCTATAATAATGCTTGCATAAGAAAGTATTATTAAAAGAAATTTTAATATGAGTCGAATTACAGAAACATCGGGCATTAACATTGAAATAAGTGTTATATCTCCATATTTTTCAATGGCTCTTTTTCGATGAATTAATGCCAATACAAATAATGCGATAAACACCGGAATGAACCATAATGCTAAAAGAAATTGAGGATGTGCATATCTTAACAAATTCATATCTTTTCGTATTAAGGAATGTTTCTAAATATTGTGTATTTCAATAATATGCTCAACAGTATACATATGGCACTGATTAATGCAAGAGGGAAGAATTCTTCTTTTTTCTTCGAATATTGCTGTACTTCCATCTTTGATTTTTCGAGTTTATCTATTTTTTCATAAATATCTTTCAATTTATTGGTTGTGTTTGCACGGAAATAAGCACCTCCGGTCATACGTGCAATGTCTTTAAGTATTGCTTCATCAATTTGTACCGGAACATTTTGATATTGAACGCCATATGGTGTTGGGAAAGGATAGGGAGCTTCGCCTTCGGTTCCAACGCCAATTGTATATACTCGAATTCCATATGTCATTGCTATTTCTGCAGCAGTTTGTGGATCGATGTCTCCTTGATTATTAACTCCATCGGTCAATAATATGATTACTTTACTTTTTGCATCACTATCTTTTAATCGTGCTATTGCATTGGCTAATCCTAAACCAATTGCAGTTCCATCATTTATGATACCGCATTTCACATCTTTAAATAAATTTAACAAAACGGCATGATCTGTTGTCAAAGGACATTGCGTAAAACTTTCAGCACTAAAAACGACTAAACCGATACGATCATAAGGTCTTCCCGAAATAAATTGTTTTGCATATGTTTTTGCAGCTTCCAGTCGGTTTGGTTTTAAATCTTCGGCTAGCATAGAACTCGATACGTCCTGTGCAATAACAATGTCAATCCCAAACATTGTAGAATCGGCCCAGCTTTTCGAGGATTGTGGTCGAGCCATCGCTATGATTAATAATGCGACTGCAAATATTTTTAAACCAAATACAAGATGTCTTAAATAGTATTTCCATGAAACAGGCATTTGTTTGTATTCACGTAACGATGAAACCTGAATCGATGAATGCGTATGATTACCTCTGTATATATACCAAATAATAAATGGCACCAGGATAAACAATAACCATAAAAAATGCGGATTTGCCCAAGTGTAATTCATCATATTAAATAAACAAGCTCAATATTTGTGTAACTTTTGTTAATTCTGATTTTCGATTTGATCTGCAACCTTGTGTTCAATTTTTGTTTTCTCAACAAAATGAATCGCATTATTATAACACATTTCATTTTCACTTGAAACGGGTATATATTTTGCAAATTTTACTAAATCAGATACTGTAAGTATTTGTTGTAATTTATCAAACAAATCGTTGTCGATAGTTTGAATATGTTTACATTGTTTTAAAATGATATCAGAGGTTGTTTCCATCGCTTTAATACCATTGTACCGATGTTCAATATACGTTCTTATAATATCGCTCAGTAAACTATAATACTGTTTATATTGTTCATTTTTAATAAACGGTTCATTGTGTAATTTTTCAAGTTCGCGAAGTGCCACGATATCCGGATCCTCAAAAATTATATTTTCCTTAATTCCTTTTTTACGATTAAATATCAAATACAAAACAATCGATCCAATGATTAATACCAGCAATAAGCCAAGTAATACCCATCGTAACCATAACCAAATTTCAGCCCATTCTAATGGAGCATCATAGGGGGCTTTAATATCCGTAATTCCCTTAGCAGTATCAACTTTCATGGTGTTTACGGTCATTTGAATCGGATTTGCCCACATTGTATCATTCTTATCAATAACAAACGGACCGATTCTTAAATTATATGTTCCGCTATCGAAACAGGTAATTAGGCATTTCTTTTGAAGAACCATTAATCTTGAATCTTTCGAAATCGTATCAACTGATGATTGATTCAGAACTTCAACTTTATTCATAAGTGTATCAACAAACGAAGGCATTCTGACAGTCTTTCCTTGCGGAACTGATACTTTCATTGTCAAGATTCGTTGGTCACCAATTAATAGCGTATTAGTGTCAATCGATGTCTCAATCTTTAAGCTTTGTGAATACAATGAATGACACAAACAAATGCTTCCGATAAACAATAACATTTTTCTCATATTCATTCGATTGCTATCTTGATTTAAATAAATTCATTAAGGAAACAATATAATCGCCATCGGTCGGAATTCGAGCAACATCAACACCACAACGTTTGAATGTTTCATTCAATTTTTCCATTGAAGCTTTAGCCGTTTTTGCATAAAAAGCTCGGGTTGATTTACTCGTTGTGTCAATCCACATTTCATCTCCGGTTTCGGCATCTTTCATTCGTACTAATCCCATTGATGGAATTTCCAATTCTCTTTTATCGTAAACATGTAATGCAATGATATCATGCTTTTTATTTGCGATTGATAATGCATCATTAAAGGTATTATCAATGAAATCGGAAATAACGAACGCAGTACATCGTTTCTTTTGAATATTGGTTAAATGTCGCAGTGCCTCGGCAATATTTGTTCCTTGACTTTGAGGCTGAAATTCCAATAACTCTCTAATGATTCGTAAGATATGTTTTTTCCCTTTTGCAGGAGGAATGTACATCTCTATTTTATCACTAAATAGTAATACGCCAATTTTATCATTATTTTGAATTGCGGAAAAAGAAATAACTGCGGCAACTTCGGTTATTATATCTTTTTTCAAAGCTTTGGTTGTACCAAAATTTCGTGACCCACTAATATCGATTACAAGCATTACCGTTAATTCACGTTCTTCTTCAAAAACTTTAACAAATGGCTTATTGAATCGAGCAGTCACATTCCAATCAATATCGCGAATAGAATCGCCATATTGATATTCACGAACCTCACTAAAAGCCATTCCTCGACCTTTAAAGGCTGTATGATATTCTCCCGCAAATATATTATTCGTCAAACCGCGCGTTTTGATCTCGATTTTTCGAACTTTTTTTAATAAATCAGCTGTTTCCACTTTACATTTCTTATTTTAAGTAATTACAAAATAATAATTTACCTATAAATAGATTATGGAACTTCTACCGTATTTAATATTTCAGTAATAATATCTTCGGTTGTGATATTTTCAGCTTCAGCTTCATATGTTAAACCGATACGATGACGTAATACATTATGACATACAGCACGTACATCTTCAGGTACAACATAACCTCTACGTTTTATAAAAGCATAAGATTTAGCTGCTTGTGCCAAACTAATTGAAGCACGAGGCGAACCTCCATATGATATTAAATTTGCAAATTTTGCTAGTTTATAGTCGGCTGGGAAACGTGTTGCAAAAACAATATCAACAATGTATTTTTCAATCTTCTCATCCATATACACATCTTTAACAATACTACGTGCTTTGATTATTGTATCTGGATTAAGTATTGTATTTGCTACGGGGAATATCTTCGCTAAATTTTCGCGAATGATTTGTTGTTCTTCTTCCTTCTTCGGATATGAAATGATAACTTTCATCATAAAACGGTCAACTTGCGCCTCGGGAAGTGGATATGTACCTTCTTGTTCGATAGGGTTTTGAGTTGCCATTACTAAAAATGGTTCTTCAAGTTTATAGGTGTCGCTTCCAATGGTAATTTGACGTTCTTGCATGGCTTCGAGTAACGCACTTTGAACTTTCGCGGGGGCACGGTTTATTTCATCAGCCAAAATGAAGTTCGCAAATATTGGCCCTTTTTTTACAACAAACTCTTCTTTTTTCTGACTATAAATTAATGTACCAACAACGTCGGCTGGTAATAAATCGGGCGTAAATTGAATACGACTAAACGAAGCATTAATTGTTTTTGAAAGGGTAGTGATAGCCAATGTTTTAGCCAATCCGGGAACACCTTCAAGCAAAATATGACCATTCGATAATAGCCCAATTAACAAACTTTCAATTAATGATTTTTGACCAACAATTACTTTGTTCATTTCAACCTGTAGAGCATCGATAAATGCACTTTCTTGTTGAATACGAGCGTTTAACTCATTAATATTCACATAACTGTTTACTGTACCAACATCTTGCATAGTTAACGGTTTTTATATTATTTAAAATCTTTTTAATGCAATTTTTTCGATTGCAAACATACGCAATAACGAGACTAATTATCCAATATTATTAATGAAAAAAAAAAATTATAAAAATATATTCCCAAATCATGCCACATATATATTTAGGCTATATTTGAAGGAATTATTTAAAGTTTTGTAAGAGTGAAAGTATCAGGATTTACATTTATAAGAAATGCAATAACATACGACTATCCAGTTGTTGAAGCAATTCAATCGATTTTGCCTTTGTGTGATGAATTTGTTATCGCAATTGGTAATTCGTCTGACGATACAATCGGATTAATACAATCGATTAATAGTCCCAAAATTAAAATTATTGAAACCATTTGGGATGATTCCTTGCGCGAAGGTGGTCGTGTATTAGCTGAAGAAACAAATAAAGCAATTGCTGCTATTTCGCCTGATAGCGACTGGTGTTTTTATATTCAAGGTGATGAAGTAATTCATGAAAAATACCATCAGAAAATTAAAAATGCAATGGAGAAATGGAATGAGGACGCAACCGTCGACGGACTTCTTTTTAAATATCTTCATTTCTATGGTTCTTATGATTATGTAGGAATGTCGCCCCGATGGTACAGACACGAAATTCGTTTGTTTAAAAATCATCGCAATGTATACTCATACCGAGATGCACAAGGATTTCGGAAAGCTGATAATCTCAAACTCAAAGTCAAAGAAATTGATGCGTATGTATATCACTACGGTTGGGTGAAAGATCCACGGGCCATGCAACGCAAGCAGGAAACTTTTCATAAATTATATCACGAAGACGAATGGCTTGAGAAAAATGTAATTAAAGCTTCAGAATTTGATTATTCGTGCATTGATGCATTAGAATTATTTAATGACACTCATCCACAAGTAATGAAACATCGGATTGAAAACAAAAACTGGAAATTTGAACACGACATGTCTTTTAATCGATTATCTTTAAAAGACAAAACAAAAATTTTTCTTGATAGGGCATTCGGTATTCGTTTGGGATACAAAAATTATCAACTGTAAATTAACCAATCAACGAATAGTTCATCGCTACTAAAGTTGTTATATTCAATAGATTAAAATTTATTATAGTTTTCAAATCTTAACGATATAACAATATTCAATCGTGTATTTTAGACATCTGACTGTTGGAAATTAACAAAATAATTATATTTTTGTATTAAGAAAATGAATAAAGAAACCTAAAAAACACATGCGATATGGCAACAAAAGCAAAATCAGCTGCTACTGATACAATAGAAGTAGCAACAAAAAAAACAACAACGAAAACGGAATCGAAAACCAAAGCAGTTGAAACGACAGCAGCTCCAAAAGTAGCTTCAAAACAAAAAAAAGTTACTCATGAAATGATTCGTCAAAGAGCTTATGAAATTTATCTGAAGACTGGAAATTCGAACGAACACGATAATTGGGTTCAAGCTGAAAAAGAGTTATTAAATTAATAGAAAAGGCGTTTAAAACAAACGCCTTTTTTTATACCT
>JACCEE011301547.1_pt1 | contig 24840 bp, 20 predicted proteins | sample 7449931 | NCBI WGS metagenome assembly JACCEE01 (sample SAMN15323457, study PRJNA562643) | freshwater metagenome | isolation source: river surface water | place: USA:Blue River Watershed | collected 2017-08-19 | reverse complement strand
CAACCTCGCGAAGCATTAGATGAGATTGCAAAGCTCTGCAAAGTTGCTGTTGTAAAAATCGGAAAAGATGGCTCTATGATTAAGAGTGGAGACGAATATCACTACATAGAGGCATGGCCGGCAGATACAATAGATGCAACAGGAGCTGGAGACATCTATGCTGCAGGTTTCCTTTATGCCCACTCAACAGGCCAGTCGCTAAAAATGTGTGGAGACATTGGATCTATCGTCGCAGCAAAAGTGGTAGAGGTAATCGGTCCGAAAATAGACATACCTCGCTGGAAAAAAGCAAAACAAGAGATTCGAGATCTACTGGGTGTCGAGAAGCTATAAAAGAAAAAATTGAGAAAGTTGCATCGAAGGAAGAACCTTAACAATACCGATGAGGCTGCAAGGGTAAGCGCAGGAAACTAATAGGGAGAGAGATTATAAAATATCCTAAAACAGACCGTGAAGTAGAGCGTCGATCTTATCGATAACAAGGCTCAGATCTTCCGGTCTGTCTTCAAACTTGTTCTCGTCAACATCAATCACCAATATTTTACTATCCTTATAAGAGGCAATCCACTCCTCGTAGCGGTTGTTCAGCCCCGACAGATAGTCAATTCTTATACCCGACTCATAGTCTCTTCCTCTCTTATGAATCTGAGAAACAAGATTTGGGATCGAAGACCTGAGATATATAAGCAGATCGGGAGGATTCACCAGCGAGAGCATAAGATCGAAAAGAGAGTTGTAATTTTCGAAATCGCGACTGCTCATAAGCCCCATGCTATGAAGATTAGGGGCGAAGATTCTAGCATCTTCATATATAGTTCTGTCCTGAATAACATTGATGTTCGACCTCTGAATATCTACAATACCTTTGAATCGCTGATTAAGAAAAAAGATCTGAAGATTGAATGACCATCTTTGCATATCGTTATAAAAATCGGCTAAATATGGATTGTTATCTACCTCTTCGTACTTTGCTTCCCAATTGTAATGTTTTGATAATAATCTAGTAAGAGTGGTCTTACCGCTTCCGATGTTACCGGCGATTGCTATATGCATAATAGATGATTTAGAAGTTTTGGGTCTGTTAGTCTGAGCAAAATTAAGAAAATCTTTTCGTAATTTTGCAGAATGTTAGATACATTGCAACACAAAGGGAGAAGAAAGAAACTGCTTGAGCAGTTAAGGGCTAAATATGAATTTGATTCAAAAGTGATTGAGGCCATAGGGAGAGTACCAAGACACATGTTTGTAGAGCCAGGGCTAGATCATCTAGCTTATCTAGACAAACCTCTTCCGATAGGGGTTAGACAAACTATTTCTCAGCCATCTACGGTGGCATTTCAGACATCTTTACTAAATCTTAAAAAATGGGACAAGGTTCTTGAGATTGGTACAGGATGTGCATACCAGACAGCAGTACTAGTTGAGATGGGCTATAGGGTTTACAGCATCGAAAGGCAAAAGCAGTTGTACATCTCGGCACAGCAGAATCTTAACCGGTTAGATTATCAATCACCAATACTTTTTCTTGGCGATGGCTTTGCTGGTCTTCCACAATTTGCACCTTTCAATGGCATACTTGTCACCTGTGGTGCCCCTGAAATACCAAAAGAGCTTTTAAAGCAGCTTTGTGTTGGTGGGAGAATGGTGATTCCTGTAGGAGAGGTCACCCAAAAGATGATCGTAATCGACAGAGTTACCGAAGAGGAGTTTAAAGTAACTGAACATGGAGAGTTCAAGTTTGTTCCTATGTTGACGGGAACAGAAAAATAGAGACCCAATATAGATAAAGATAATAATTGATTACAATGATAAAGACTAAAACATTTTATTTTAACGATCTTAGAGAGTGTAGTTACATCGTTTGGGACGATACACTTGAATGTATAATTGTTGATCCAGGCTGCCAAAGCGATAGCGAAAAGGATAGATTGAAAAAATTTATTGAGACAAATAATCTGAAACCAGTTAAACTTGTAAATACGCATGGACATTTCGACCATGTTATGGGAAATGCTTTTGTAGCTAATCTTTGGGGAATCAAAACCTATATTCATCCGCTAGACAAGGGGCACTTAGAGAGAGCTCAGCAATATAGCGAGATGTTCGGCTACAGACTAGAACAACCACCAATTGACACTATCGACCTAGAAGATGGAGGATATGTGGAGTTTGGAAACTCAAAACTAAAAGTTATCCATACGCCTGGCCATACAAGAGGAGGAGTCTGTCTCTATTCCGAAGAGGAGGAGAACCACTTCGTAATCACAGGCGACTCGTTATTTGCAGGAAGCATCGGAAGGACAGATTTACCTGGAGGCGATTACGATCAGTTGATGGAGAGCCTTTTGGGGAAACTTGTAAGAATAGGTGAGGATTACAGAGTTCTGCCAGGGCATGGACCAGAGACAACAATTGCTACAGAACTTAATACAAATCCATTTTTAAGATACGAATAACATGACCCTTTTAAAATATCTACTACTTTTTCCTTTGTTTACATTTTGCTCTAACGGGCAAACAGAGGCAGGAGTTGAATTTGCTCCAGGTGAGAAATATGAGCAGTCTGTTACTATACCTCCACTTCCCGACAAACTTAGTTTTGCATCAGAAGAGGTACCGATGGAATATTTTGATGTAAGAGAGGCAATCTTAAGAGAGATGACAGTGATTACTTACTGGCACTCGAGCATGACTCAGATCCTCTTATTGGATAATAGATTTGGGAAGGTCATAAAAGAGATTCTAAAAGAGGAGAAGATTCCTCAAGACTTCTATTATCTATGTATTGCCGAGAGCGGTCTGCATCCTGCGGTCTCAGGTGCTGGTGCTGCTGGATATTGGCAGTTTTTGGAAGGAACTGCAAAAGAGTATGGTCTGGTTGTAAATGATGAGGTTGACGAAAGATACAATCTGGAGAAATCGACTAGAGCAGCATGTTCATATTTTAAAAAGGCATATGCCACTTTTGGAAGCTGGACAATGGCTGCAGCATCCTACAATATTGGGATGAGCAACGTTAAATACAGAATTGAGAAACAGTCGATCAAGAACTATTATGATATGCAGTTTCCCGAAGAGACAGCTAGATATCTTTTTCGCGCACTTGCGTTTAAATCTATCATGGCTGATCCAAAAAGATATGGTTTTGTCATAGACGAGGAGTATCTTTATCGTCCATTCGAATACAAAAAGGTAGAGGTAGAAGGTCCGATTGCAAATTGGTCGGATTTTGCTGCCGAACATAAGACAAATTTCAAATTGCTTAAGATCTTCAATCCATGGATTCGTGCAAACAACATGGAGAATAAACAAAAGAACAAGTTTGTAGTGAAGGTTCCAGTTGAAGGCTTTAGAGAGAAAAGATGAAAATAGAGGTTACAGGTGCAAAGGTTCATAATCTGGACAATGTGAGTGTCTCAATCCCGAGACATCGACTTGTCGTGATTACTGGTCTCAGTGGGAGTGGCAAATCGTCGCTAGCTTTCGATACAATTTTTGCTGAGGGACAAAGAAGGTACATGGATACCTTGTCCTCTTATGCCCGCCAGTTTATGGGAGCACTAGAGAGACCCGACGTTGAGAGCATCACTGGACTTAGCCCTATCATTGCAATTGAGCAGAAGACCACTGGGCGCAACCCAAGGTCAACAGTCGGCACCATAACCGAAATCTATGATTTTCTAAGACTTTTATACGCACGAGCATCAAAAGCATACTCTCCAGCCACTGGTCTGGAGATGATAAAATATACCGACGAGCAGATAGTCTCAATGATAATGGAGAACTATCAAGGAAGAAAAGCACTGCTTCTCTCTCCCTTAATCAGAGGTCGTAAAGGACATTATAAAGAGCTCTTTGAGCAACTTATAAGGAAAGGATATCAGCAGGTAAGAGTTGATGGAGAGATTCTTGATTTAGCAACCATCCGACCACTCGATAGGTACAAGTCTCACTTTATCGAATTAGTTGTCGATAAGCTTTTGCCAAACCCTGCGAGTGAAAAGAGAATCAGAGAGTCTGTCCTTTCGGCACTATTTCACGGGAAGGGTTCATTGATGGTTTTAGATTTAGAATCCAATGTGCATCGTCATTTCAGTAAACATTTGATGTGCCCCGAAACTGGAATTTCGTATCAAGAACCAGCTCCACATACATTTTCATTCAACTCTCCTCAAGGTGCATGCCCTCATTGCAAAGGTCTGGGCATGATTACAAAAGCCGATTTGACTAAAATAATTCCTGATGATTCGCGAAGCATAGCCGAAGGAGGAATAACACCATTAGGTGCCATGAGAGACAATTTAGTCTTTCGTCAATTAGAGGGAATTGCAAAAAAATATGAGTTTTCGATTCACGACCCTATCAAAGATATTCCAGAAGAGGCTTTAGATTTAATCATCTATGGCTCTGACGAACTCTTCAGGGTAGGAGGTCAAGGTTCGGCATCTCATATGATGAGTTTCCCTGGAGTAATTTCGAAGATAGAGGCTACAGACAATGATAGTGAAGACCTTGTCTCCAAGAAAGAGAAGTTTACCGAAGAGATTGTCTGTCCAAAATGTAATGGCACAAGGCTCAAGGAGGAGGCATTGAGTTTTAAACTCGATAATTTAAACATCTCGCAAGTATCGGCTATGGAGATCGAAAACCTTGCCGACTGGGTGGCTTCGTTAGAACCAAAGCTGGATTCACGACAAAAAGCAATTGCAAGGGATATCATAAAAGAGCTTAAAGATAGAATTGGTTTTCTTTTAGATGTCGGACTTGAATATCTGTCGCTAGATCGTAGTACAAAGAGTCTGAGTGGTGGCGAGAGTCAAAGGATAAGACTAGCCACGCAAATTGGCTCTAAATTGGTAAATGTCCTCTATATATTAGATGAGCCAAGTATTGGACTACATCAGCGCGATAATAAAAAGCTGATTGACTCATTGATGAAGCTTAGAGACGAGGGCAACTCTGTGCTAGTAGTAGAGCATGACGAGGATATGATCCGTAGTGCAGATTGGCTGATAGACTTAGGTCCTGGAGCAGGAGAGCGAGGAGGCAAAGTTCTATTTTCTGGAACTCCTAAGCAGATAGATGAAATGTCTACCGATGAGGTAGTTAAATATAACAGTTTGAGTCTTGATTATCTTAAAGGGGTGAGGAAGATTGAAATTCCTGCAGAAAGAAGGGTAGGGAATGGGAAATTTCTTGAGTTGATTGGGGCTAGCGGCAACAATTTAAAAGATGTGGATATAAAAATTCCTTTGGGATGTTTTATTGGAATTGCAGGGGTTAGTGGAAGCGGAAAGTCATCTTTAGTGAACGAAACGTTGATGCCAATTCTAAGCAGACATTTCTATCGCTCTTCCTATCGACCGCTGCCATACAAGGAGCTCAAAGGAATTAAGAATGTAGATAAACTGATAGAGATAGACCAAAGCCCAATTGGAAGAACTCCAAGAAGCAATCCTGCAACCTATACAAATGTATTTTCGGATATTCGAAAACTCTTCGAGGAGACGCCAGATGCTAAGATCAGAGGATTCAAGGCTGGCAGATTCTCTTTTAATGTCAAGGGAGGAAGGTGTGAAGAGTGCAAAGGGGCAGGACTTCAAATTATTGAGATGAATTTTTTGCCTTCGGTGCATGTGAAGTGCAAGGAGTGTAATGGCAAAAGATATAACAATGAAACTCTTACAGTAAAATATAGAGGAAAATCTATCAATGATGTTTTGGAGATGACAATCTCTCAGGCATGTCAGTTCTTTGAGTCAATACCATCTATTTATCAGAAAATTAAGGCTCTGGAAGATGTTGGGCTTGGATATGTGAGGTTAGGTCAGCCATCTACAACTTTGAGCGGGGGAGAGAGCCAGAGGGTTAAATTGGCAGCTGAGCTGTCTAAAAGAGATACAGGAAACTCAATTTATATTCTTGATGAACCAACTACAGGTTTACATTTTGAAGATGTAAGAGTGTTATTGGGTGTTCTTCAAAAACTAGTAGACCAAGGAAACACTATTTTAATCATAGAGCACAACTTAGATGTCTTAAGATCGGTTGACTACATATTTGATCTTGGCCCTGAGGGAGGAGCCAAAGGGGGCAGAATTGTTGCTCAAGGTACTCCAGAAGAGTTAAGAGAGAATCCAGATTCGGTGACAGGAAAGTATCTCTGATTATATTAATTACTTAGACTAAATAAGGGAATCATGATAAAGGTATTTGTAGAAAATCTCGGACAGAGCGTTGAATGTAAGCCAGGAACGACCCTTACTGAACTTCTTAGTTCGGTTGGGCTTAAACTTAAATGGCCTGTGTTGGCAGCTCTTGTAGATAATCAACTTAAAGAGCTACGGTTCGAAATCTACATTCCTCATAACATAAAATTTATCGACTACTCTCATCCAGATGGATACAGAACCTACACAAGATCGCTCTATTTTGTTTTGCAGAAAGCGATGTATGATCTCTATCCACAGTACTCTCTCATTCTCGACTATACAATGCAGAATGGCATGTATGGAGAGCTAAGAGAGCCATCTCCTTCCGAAGATGGAGTAGCAAAGACAGTGATTCTTAGCGAAGATGAGATCTCTGCAGTTCGCAAAAGAATGCAAGATATTATCAATGCAGATTTGCCGTTTACACGCCAAAAGATTCGCTCATCCGAAGCGATAATAATGTTTAAGGCAAATAACCGTCCCGAAAAAGCTTTTTTACATAAAGAGAGAGGTAAATTTTTCACAACTGTCTACTTCTTAGATGGATATGCCGACCACTACTACGGACCACTTTTAAATTCTACAGGAATGCTGACTGTATTTAATTTTGAGTCATTTAGCAGAGGATTTTTTATTCAGGCCCCATCAGTTACCCGTCCATACGAACTTGTGAAGACGCCATACCAGTATAAGTTATTTGATGTTTTCAAAGAGTACTCAGATTGGAGCTCTATTTTAGGCGTAAAAAGCATTGGAACTCTGAATTATGCGATTAACAAAGGTCATTCAACCGAGTTGATTCAAATTGCCGAAGCACTCCATGAAAGGAAGTATGCCGATATTGCAGACGAGATTTATCGTCGTCGCGATAAGATTAAATTAGTTTTGATTGCAGGACCATCGAGTAGTGGAAAGACAACTACCTCTAAGCGTGTTGCTCTGCAATTAAAGGTTCTCGGCTTGAATCCTGTAGTTATTGAAATGGATAACTACTTTGTTGACAGGGAGAAGACGCCTCGCGACGAAGATGGTAATTATGATTTTGAGGTTTTGGGTGCAATGGATGTTGATTTCCTCAATAAGCAGCTTAATCAGTTGTTTGAAGGAGAGACAATTGAACTCCCAAAATTTGATTTTTCAGTAGGCAAGAGAATCTTTAGAGGCGATATGTTGAAGTTAGGAGAGAAGGATATCTTGATAATGGAGGGAATTCATGGAATGAATCCGAATCTTACTCAGCAAATTTCACATGATAAAATATATAAGATCTACGCATCTGCTCTTACATCGTTATCGATAGATGAAAACAATTCAATTTCTACTTCAGACAATAGACTTTTAAGAAGAATTGTCAGAGATGGTAAATTCCGTGGAGCCTCTGCCGAAGATGTGATTATGAGGTGGCCAAGTGTGCGAAGAGGCGAGATTAATAATATTTTCCCCTATCAAGAGAATGCAGACATTATGTTCAACTCTGCACTAATCTTTGAATTACCATTATTGAAGTATTATGCAGAGCCGCTTTTGCGAAGAATCCCTGCAAATTCGCCAGCATCAACCGACAGTATAAGACTTCTAAAATTCTTATCCTACATTCAGGAGCTTCAGCCTGCCGAAATTGAAAAGGTTCCACCTACATCGGTGATGCGTGAATTTATTGGAGGAAGCAGTTTTAGTTATTAATGTATCATCTTGATAACCATGATTCTGGATTCTGCTTGACTGTCCCGTTCCATAATTGGAAGTGGATAGTAGAGACTCCGTCAACAATGCTTAACGATCCGATTGCTTGTCCAGTTGAGACTTTTTCACCCGATTTGACATACACTTTGTCTAGTTTACAATAAAAGGTGTAATAACTTCCGTGCTGAACCAGTACACATTGATTATAACCTGGCATTACCAGAATCTGTTTAACAACACCATCAAAGACGCACAATGCATTTGCATTCTGTTCCGTCTCTATAGTAATTCCATTATTGAAAGGCAATTTGATGTTTTTAAATACTGCATGGTAATGTTGTCCAAAGCTGTCAGTTACTGTGCCCTTTTTAACTGGCCATGGTAGCCTGCCTCTGTTATTTTCGAACTTATCAGATAATATTTTATCTGCTGGATTCTCTTTATAACCCGATGAGCTCTTCTCTTTAACAGCTGAGGCAAGAATTCGCTCAATCTCTCTATTTAGCCTCTCCCGCTCTCTCTTCTTTTCCGCAAGTTGTGACCTTACCTCTGACTCTTTTTTAGAGAGTTGTCCCAGCATATTCTTTGCTCCCTTTTCGTCCTTTTGAAGTTTTAAAAACTCCTTCTGCTTTTTATCTTTTGCGCTGATTGACTCTTTTTTCATCTGATCGAGTGCCTTTCTTTCGTTCTCGACCTTCATCCCTGTAACTCTAATCTCGCTAGCTTTGCTTCGCATCGAAGATGCAAAATCCCTGAAATAGACCCATCTGCGGTACCCTTGCGCAATGTTGTCACTACTTAGGATGTACATTAACCACATTCCTCTGTCTCTATTTTTGTAAGTGACATACACTAGACGAGAGTAGCCCTTTTTCAAACTCTCATAATCTGATTGAAGTTTATTTACCTGCTGCTCCTTCTCCTCAGCTAAACTGTCTAATTGCTTAATCTCCTTTTCGAGTTCGGTAAGTAATTTCTTCCTATTATTGATCTTCCTTTTAATGAATTCAAGATCTTTCAGACTTGCCTTCTGTTTGTTTTTAGTCTGAGCAAGTTGTTTGTCGAGATACGCTATCTCCTCCTCAATCTCTCTCTTTCTTTTATTATGATCGGTCACATTCTGAGATATGATCTCAGAGGAACCTATTAGGCACAATATCAATAATATCAGAATTTTACGCATATCTTACTTGGTCATCTCTTTTTTACGTTGTTCAATTTTTTTATCTATACCCAAAGATGGATCTAACGCTTTGGCTTGATCCCAGTAGATGAATGCCAAATCATACTCTTTCAGTTTAAACAGTGTCTCAGCATAGTGGTCGAGAATGTCTGCATTCTCTTTTCCGCCATATAGCAATGTCTGCTTAAAGATAGCTTTGGCCTCCATATATTTCCCCATTTTGAATAAAATCCATCCAAAAGTATCTAGATATGTAGCATTTTCAGGTTCTGCATCTACTGTCTTCTTACTCATTTCATACGCCTTTTTCATCTTTTTCCCTTCTAGAGAGAGATAGTAGGCGTAGTTATTAAGTGACGGAAGGTGGTTTGGCTCAAACTTTAAGGTCTTTTCGTAGTACTTGTAAGAGTTCTTTTTGTCACCCATTTCGTAATATAGATCGCCAAGAAGGGCAAGAGTGCGTACAGTTAATGAGCTGTCGCCTTTTGCCAGATTTAAAAGTTGATCGAAGGTAGCAACAGCATCAGCATGACTTTTGTTTTGGAATTGAGCTATTCCTAGAAGCTCAACTAAATCTTTTTGATTTGGGAATTTGGTCATTACAATCTTTGTTTGATCAATAAGACCTTGCCACTCTCTATCGTAATAAAACATCAAAAGATATTGTAATTGAGCATTTTTGCTGTCGGGATAATTCTCTGCGTTCTTTTTGAAAACCTGCTTGGCAACATCGTTTTTCTCAAGTTGCGCCATGTATGAGGCAAATGTATATGCAACAGTGCTATCTTTTGGGTGTGCACCATAAAGGTTTTGCATGATAGTGTCAATTTGAGGCAGGAATGTTTGTACAAATTGTGGGTTTGCAAGAACCTCTTTGATATAGTTGACCTTCATGTTCGGGTCGATGTTCGAATTAGACATGAAAGGGTATAACCTTTCGAAATATAGATCGTACTGTTTTCTCACTCGATATACCTCAGCCAGTCCAAAGCTTGCGGGAATAAAAGCAGGGTCTGCTTTTAGGGCTTTCATGTAGTATTCATACGCAACCGAATCTGTCTGAGCAGTTGCATAATAATCTCCGATAATTGTTGCTGATCTTGGAGTTCCGTCTGTTTTGTCCCACTCTTGAAGATATTTTAGTGCTTCGTCTTTCTTACCGTCGAATACTAGGATGTTGAATCGAGTTAAAACTGTTCCCTCTGTCTTTCCCTCTGTCCTCTCGATATCGTTAATAATATCTAGAGCCTTGGAAAACTGCTTCTGCTGAACATACACATCAATCATGTCGTCGTAAAGCTCCGTTTTGCGAGGGTAGTCTTTGCGGATTGACTCATAGATTGCAGCTGAACCTGCTAAGTCTCCCGAAATTGAGTAAAGGCGGGCAGCTTGTACTTTGTACCAATAGTTCGAAGGGTCGAGCTCCATAGCCTTTTTGATTTGCTCAAGGGCTGTTTTGACATCTCCTTTTCTAAAGTAAATATTGGACAGATAGTATCGCGCAGCGTCGCAGTCTGGATACTGTGCTACTATGAGTTCGAATTTCTGTTTTGCTTCGTCTTGCGACCCAATATGATAGTGTCTTAATGCATCTATCATATAGTATTGTTTATCTGCGGATTTATCCTGAGCAAGCAGATTGGTGGCAGAGAGTGCGAATATTATAGCGAGTGAGGAAAGACCTCTCGATAGTGCTGAAAATCTTATCATATGCGAATGGTATCTTATTACAAAGTTAATTAATTTATTACCTTTACAAATATCAATCCAATATTGATTTTTTAATAACAGTGCAACATTTCTTCTTGTAAATGCATCTTAATTGAAAATGACGAAAGGCCTTCATTTGGAAAATTTAAAAGAGAGTGAGATTGTGCGTTTGTGTGCAAAGGGTGACGAAAGAGCTCAGAGAGCTGTTTATGATCTTCTTTCGCCAAAAATGTATCCTATTTGTCTGCGTTATGCAGGCGATAGGGATAGTGCAATGGACATTTTGCAAGATGGTTTTATTACTCTCTTTGGGAAGATTGACTCCTTTAGAGGTGACGGCTCTTTCGAAGGTTGGGCTAGAAGAATCTTTGTAACAACAGCACTGATGAATCTAAGAAAGAGGGATATTTTCAGAAATGCCGAAGAGCTCGATTCTGCTTCGGGTGAGGTCAATTTTTCGCCAGAGATTTTTGACAAGCTCTCTGCTGCCGATCTTATGAAAATCATCAAATCTATGCCAGACGGCTTTAGAACAGTATTCAACTTATATGTAATTGAGGGTTATTCCCACCAAGAGATTGGTGAGATGTTAAAGATTTCCGACAGCAGTTCACGGTCGCAACTTAGCCGTGCTCGAACCTGGCTCCAAAACAAACTCAAAGCAGAGGGATAATATGACAGAAAAGGATTTTGATAAAAGGTTGAAGGAGATAGCAGACTCCTATACTGAGACTCCCAACGAGTCCGCATGGGATGCTATTGCCTCTCGAAAAGCGGTTGCCGCTCAAAAAACAGCTACCACTCAAAATATAATCGCTACCGAAGAAAAAAGAGTGACACTTTTTTCCAAACGAGTAAAGTATCTCTCTTTCGCAGCGACTATCGCCGCCGCTGTCATATTGCTATTCATCTTGCTACCACTTGAACACCCTTCTGAAATTAATCTTGAGTCACCAATAAAAAACATTCCAACAGCGGTTAACGCACCTATCGCCGCAAATATCTCAACTACTCCAAAAACAGGCACTTTTGCTGTGCAAAAAGCGCAATTAAAATCCGAAATCACTCTCGCCAATTCTGAACGTGAGGCTGATATTGCAAATAACAGTGCAGATACAGCTAAGCAAGAGGTTAACAATAACAAATATGTGGCAGACAATACCTCTCTGGAAAAGTCTGAAAATAATAGATCTGAGAGTAATAAAAAGATAGATCCTCAAGACGTTGATAGTAGAGAGATTGATTCTAAAAAGATTTACAGAGATATTCCACAAGAAGAGGTTACTGATAAAAAAATCAGACGATTTGCAATAGCTGCCTCTTCCGATATGTCTGCTCCAGGTTCGGGAGGTACTAAAAAGTCTGCATTCATGAATGACCTTGCTGGTTCTATTTTTCCCGAATTCAGCTACGACCGTTCTATTTATGAAAAGAGCAGGGATTTTACCCACTCAATACCATTAAGTTTTGGTGTGCAACTGCAGTACAAGCTCAACAACCGATTTGCTGTTACTTCGGGCATTAACTATACAATGTTGAAAAGCACATTTAGTACGTCGCAATATGCCGAAAATTATACAGTTAAACAGAGTTTGCACTATATTGGTGTCCCAGTTGGAGCTAAATTTTTCTTTGCCAAATCTGGACGTCTAAACTTTTATATCAATGGAGGCGCAACTTTCGAAAAATGCGTAGCAGCCCAGTTCTCTCTTAGATCACAAACAACAAACGAAGACTACACAGAGTCTGTGAAACCAATAGCCGTATCTATTTATGGAGGAGTTGGTGCTGAATATATGTTTGGTAGACAATTTGGCCTCTACTTCGATCCTGGATTTTCATACTTTTTCGACACTAATCAACCACGCAGCATTCGAACCGAACGACCATTCAATTTCAAAGTAGAGATTGGATTCAGAATTCATCTATAGGTCGTAAAAGGTTTGTGGAGATGAGGGCTTCATTTTTGCATGTAGAAAACTTTAAGTATATCTTTACAAAAATTTTCTGTTTTGTCACAAACTGCAATAGTTATACTCAACTGGAATGGACTTCACTATCTTGAACGTTTTTTGCCAGTACTACTCCGGAGATCATATTATCCAGGAGCTTTTGTCGTAGTTGCCGATAATGGATCTACCGATGGATCAATCGCTTGGCTTAAAGAGAAACATCCAAAGGTTAGCCTGATAGAGCTTGGAGAAAACTACGGATATACAGGTGGTTATAACAAAGCTTTAGCGCAGATTGAGGCAGACTATTATATTTTACTAAATTCAGACGTAGAGGTATCAGACGGATGGCTTGCACCTTTGGTTTCGGGAATGGATGCTAATCGGGAGATTGGAATTTGTATGCCGAAGATAAGGTCTCATTTTGAGAAAAAGTATTTTGAATATGCAGGTGCGTGTGGTGGATTTATTGACATCTTTGGATATCCTTTCTGCAGAGGCAGAATCCTTAGCAATATTGAGACAGATGGAAACCAGTATGATCACGATCGTGAAATATTCTGGGCGTCAGGTACATGTATGATGATCAGGTCGGAGCTGTATCACTCATTAGGTGGTCTGGACGAAAGATTTTTTGCTCACATGGAGGAGATTGATCTCTGCTGGAGAGCAAAACTTGCAGGACATAAAGTGTGGATCTTTACAGAGTCTGTTATATATCACGTTGGTGGTGGAACATTGCCAAACAACTCTCCTAAAAAGCTTTATCTAAACTACCGGAATAATCTATTAATGATGTACAAAAACCTCCCAATGTATCGTCTTCACATTACATTGTTTGTGAGAATGGCTCTAGATGGATTAAGCGGATTAGTATACTTGGCTCAGGGGAAGTTTCGCTTTGTAGAATCAGTCTTTAAAGCCCACATCGATTTTTATAAGATGGTTCTCTCTACAAAGCGAGATAATACGAAGAAGAGACGCGTCACATGCATCTATAGAGGCAGTATTGTTTTGTCGTTCTTCCTGTCACTCCGCAAACTTCGATTCATCGACATCGAAGAGTATATATCTAGATAATATCTCAGAAGAGTTTTTTGAAATAACCAATTAGGATTAAGACTTAAGGGTGTCAAGAACTTTTTCGAGTTTTGTGCCTCTTGAGCCTTTAATCAAAAAGGTTTTGCTGCTTAGGTTTAAGTCGACAAGACGTTGGTTAAGGACGTCAGAATTGTCGAAAAATTCTGCGTGAACAGCATCAAATCCTATTTCGGCAGCGGCGCGTTTAAACTCTTTTCCAACGAAGAACACATATTGAGGATCGAGAGATTTGATCAGAGTCAAGATATCGGAATGCTCTTTGAGTGATACCTCACCAAGTTCTAGCATGTCTCCAATTACAAGACACTTATTGTCGCCATTGAAGTTAATAAAATTCTCGAGAGACGCTCTCATACTTGTAGGATTCGCATTGTATGCATCAATTATGATTGTGTTTCTAAGTCCCTTCACAAGTTGAGATCTATTGTTAGAAGGCACATACGATTCTACCATTTTTGCCCCTTCTGCACAAGAGATTCCAAACTCTCTTCCTACAGCTAAAGCTGTGATTATGTTGTCAGCATTATATCCTCCAATCAAGTTAGACTTTATCAAAGTGCCATCAGGCGCAGTCAAGGCTACAAAAGGGTTCTCCTCACCAGCAATAGCTAATTTGTACCCTTCAAATGCTAAACCATAGGCAATTTTATTGAGCTCGCCACGCATCTGGAGCATCTGACAAAGATGAGAGTTGTCTGCATTGTAAAATACAATACCACCATTACTCTTGATAAAGTCATAGAGCTCTCCTTTGGTTTTCTTTACCCCCTCGAACGAACCAAAACCCTCTAAGTGCGCCTTACCCACATTGGTAATCAGAGCATGACTCGGCCTTGCAATCGAGGCCAATAGCTCAATCTCGCCAGGACCACTTGCTCCCATCTCAATCACCGCAATCTCAGAATCTTTCTCGATTCTTAGAATTGTCAATGGAACACCAATATGGTTGTTTAAATTTCCTTTTGTATACGAAACTATATATTTCGCCGATAAAACACAGCTAATAAGCTCTTTTGTAGTCGTTTTGCCATTAGTTCCAGTAAGGCCTACAACTGGAATAGACAAACTCTCTCTATGAAAACGTGCAAGATCTTGCAGAGTCTTCAAAACATCTTTAGTAATAATAATCCTTTCATCTTTCCCCTCAAGCGACGCATCATCTGCAACAGCAAAAGCGGCACCTTTGCCAAGAGCATCCAATACAAAATTATTACCATCAAAATTGTCTCCTTTTAGAGCAAAAAAGATTGATCCAGCAGGAATATCGCGGCTGTCTGTAGTGACCTTTCCGCTGTTTAAAAACAGTTTGTGAAGTTCTGCAATTGTCATGATATCAATTTTATTTTTTACCAGTTGAGCCAAATCCACCCTCACCACGCTCACTCTCGGTAAGTTCATCAACGAGATTCCATTTGATTCTTTCGTAACGAGCAATTACCATTTGAGCAATTCTCTCACCTGGATTCAAAACAAAAGGGGTATCGGATAGGTTCACCATAATAACCTTAATCTCTCCTCTATAGTCTGCATCAATTGTTCCTGGAGTATTCACCAGACTGATACCATGCTTGGCAGCAAGACCGCTTCGAGGTCTGATCTGTGCCTCAAAACCCTCCGGAAGTTCAATGTAGATTCCTGTCGGCACCATAGCCCTCTTCAGAGGTTCTAAAGTTATACTCTCTTTGATGTCGGCTCTTAGGTCCATTCCAGCAGAATGCTCTGTCGCGTACTCTGGAAGAGGGTAAGCTGATTTATTTACAATTTTAACTTCCATAAAGAAATTTTTTCGATTTTGAGATATGTGAAGATATAGATTAAAATAAGCACACTGTGGATTGCAAATTTAGCAACAAGATGCATTTGCGGCAATAGGAGTGAGATTCCGTACAATGCAAGACCTACTGAAATATAAAGAAGGACTCTTAACCATTTATAAGGGATTGGATAGTATTTATTACCAAGGATTGTGCTTACAATCAGCATAACAAGATAACTCAAAAGATGTCCCCATGCCGAAGCGTGAAAAGAGTAAGCTGGCATAAATCCGATGTTGACAATCAAAGTAACAACAAGACCAAGTGAGGTAATATAAATCGCAATATTGGTCTTCCCCGACAGTTTGTACCACATCGAAACATTATAAGTTATCCCCAATAAAAGATATGCCATCAACATCACAGGTAAGATCGAGATGCCGCCCCTGAAATCTTTTCCAAGAAATAGGCCAATAATATCGATAAAGAGCATTACACCAAGGAAAATAAACATTCCAAAGGCAGTAAAGTGGTTCATTACCTCTGAGTATAATTTGCGAGAATCCTTTTCCGATGCCTTTGCAAAGAAGAAGGGCTCTGCAGCAAATCTAAACATTTGAATGAACAGCATCATAATAACTGCAAGCCTCGCACCTGCAGTAAAGATTCCAAGCTCGCTCTTCCAGATAGCATCTGGTAAAATAAAGCGAAATAGTAGCCTATCCAACATGTCGTTCATAATTCCAGGAAGACCTGCAATCATAAGCGGAAGTGAGTAAGCAAGCATCTTGCCCAAAAGTGGCTTATCAATCTTGAATCTAAATTTTAATAACTCAGGTATAAAGAGTAAAATTGCCACAACGCAACTCAAAAATATTGCAAAAATTACATACGAAAAATCGGGAGTTGGCGGTATAAATGTTGTTAAAAATGAGTCTGGATGAGCCTTTAGATATGATGGTATAACAAGGAAAAGAATTAAATTTGAGACAGTTTCGGTAAGGATCTTAATTGTCTTAAATGTCGCAAACTTCAGTGCCTTATGCTCGAATCGCAGACGCGCGAAAAGAATCGCTGTAAATGCGTCTGATGCTAAGATACCACCTATGTAGACAAAGCAGATTGAGATGTGCTCATATCCATATAAAGAGGCTAGTTGTCCAGAGAAGACCGAAAAAAGAACAAATGTTACGACAGAGATAATCCCAACTAGCGAAAGTGCACTGGAAAAGACCCTTTTAGGATCTTCGTTCGTATTCGCAAACCTAAAGCAGCCAGTCTCTAGACCAAGTACAAGAATTACTTGAAGAATGGCAATATATGCCATAGCATCCGACAACTCTCCATAACTTGAGGTTGCAAGAACCCTTGTGTAAAGTGGGACTAATAAGAAATTAATAAACCTTGCAAGTATGGTACTCATCCCATAGATCGCTGTCTCACCTGCAAGTTTTTTTAATGCAAAAGAACTCATGTTTAATTAGATAGAGCTTTAGATTTGAAAATCAAGAATCCAATATTAAATTGTGGGTACCATTTAAGGTCTGACTTTTCGTAGTAAGATGCAGAGAGACTGATCGGACCAATAGGTGACTGCCAAACTGCTGCAAAATTCATCGACAAAGAGCCGCGAGGAAGAGGTTTTGATGTCTCATAGCCACCACCTCCTAAATCGATGAGCGTCGTATGCGGTTGAAAATATGCTCCTTGAAGATGTAGATGCAAATTGTTGGAAAATTTGACAATAGGAGTTAGCGCAAAACCAGCAAAACTGTTCGATCGATACCCCGCAAGAAGAAGAGTTTTGCTATGAGGACTCGGTTGGAAAGGCTGCATGAACAACAAAGTAGAGTAGTAGTCATACATATCAGTTTTATTGGAAAATGTAACATCTACAAGAACTCCAAGATTCAACCAGCGATTAATTTTATGGTAAGATTCAGAATATAGCCTTGCAACAACAGAGTGGTGAGGAGTGCTCGGCACATAATTAGTCTGAGGCGAAGTTGTACCTGGTTTATGCTCTTCGTTGAAGTAAGTGTATCTGACTGATAATTTTGCGTTCTTACCCTCTGTCGGATATAATTTAAAATTTGTAGTGTTTGCCTCAATATACGCAGATCCAGATGCAAACAACAGACTTGTCAAGTCGGGTTTATCGTTTGTTGTGTAAATGTTTGTCTTGAAATACTCATAGAAATTCTTTCCAAAGTTGAACGAAGCTTTAGCTAAGATGCTCTTTTGAATACTTAATGGCGTACCAACGCTGAAGGTCATATAAACCTCACTCTCCTGAATATTACTAGGGACCCTGTTGGAGAAGAAAAGTGTCTGGCTGCCACCGAAGTAATCAAACCTATGCGCTGTGAATTGAGCCTCATAGAAGACTAATGGTTTAACACCAATATCGTGTCTCCAATATAAATTCGATCCAGAGTAGTATCTGCCAATATTCATATCCAAAGCAGCTCTCCACGGATTAGTTGCAAACCTTTTGTATTCTAACCCAACATACCCTTGATTCAGAGAAGATGAAGACACATTTCCCCCAAAAGTCAACCTCATTGGCGACGATTTAGAAGTTCTAAGATGCAATGTAAAAAGGGAGTCGACTCTCATTCTTGCCTGAGGGTAAAAAGTCTTCACATTATCACTGGCAATAACTCTGTAGTAACCTCTCTTAACTTGTTCAAAATCGAAGATTGTATCCTTGTCATTTGTTATAGTTCTCTTAATGAAACTATTAGCTGTAGGAGAAAGATTAGGTGAGTCAGCAACATCCACAAACCTGAGTTTTGGACACTTCATACGGAAAGCTAACCTCTTATCAGAGATCTCCCTGGCAGACACTCTTCTTACGATTGCCTTTTTAATCTGAGGAATATACTTTAAAGCATTTTGATAACCCTGCTCAACGATCTCCTCTACCTTTGCAAAATCCATGATTCCAAAAGTGCTATAGTTACCATCAACTAATATTCCTTTATGGTCTGGAATATTGTAGTTAGTCTCAACCATCAACATATTCTCCACTTGTGTCATAAGATCGTCAGCATCTGGTAGTTGTGCGTTGTTTGCACATTTAACCCCAATTATATAATCGGGATTAAAATCCTTCTCCATTACATCCCACGGAAAATTGTTATAAAAACCACCATCAAAAAGTAGAGTAGAATCTATAACAATTGGTTTAAAATAAAAAGGGTATGTCATAGAGGCACGAATGGCAGACCCAAGATCGCCTTTCCGAGCCACAAAAGGTTTTTTATTAGAGATATCTGAAGCCACGCACCTGAAAGGCACCATCAATTTATTGAAGTCATAGCCACAAGCAGCAGCAGGAGAGGCAAATAATTGCATTACCGCAAGGTCCATCGGATAAGGAGAGACCAAACTTGTTGGCAGGTCTATCTGTATTTTATTCCCTTTTCCCCTAGAAAAGGAGACTCCCATCATCTCAGGGGTTGACTCACGACGATAGATGTATGTCGCATAGCCCTGTTCGTACTGTCCCTTGTACCAAGATTCAAACTCTTTCGACCTGAAGAGAACCATCATTTCATCGGGCGAAAGACCGATTGAATATAGACCAGCTACGATAGCACCCATTGAGGTGCCTGCAACATAATCGATAGGTATTCCATTCTCTTCTAATGCTTTAATTGCTCCAATGTGAGATAGCCCTTTTGCACCTCCACCGCTTAGAACCAACCCCACACTTTGTGCCGATACCGCGTACACCGACACGGAAAATAGTAAAGACAAGACTAGTTTTCGGATTTGCATAATCGTGGTAATTAAGGTAATTTTGCCGACCAACAAAGGTAAAAATTTAACTTTAAAATCAACTATATGAACCTAAAACTAATGGCCGCAAACATTGCAGTGATGAGCTTATTGCTTGTCTCCTGCAATAACTCTTCGCAAAAGCAAGAGGAAGAAGAACAACAAACTAAAAAAGCAGATATTACACAAATGGACACAACAATTCAAGCTTTCGACAAAAGCACGCTTCCAGAAGAGCCGATGTTTGACATCGAAACAAACATGGGTACAATCAGAATCAAACTTTACAAACAAACTCCACTTCATAGAGACAACTTCGTAAAGTTAGCATCACATAAGTTTTACGATGGAATTCAATTCCATAGAGTAATCAGAGGATTCATGATTCAAGGTGGTGACCCATTGACTAAAGATACCTCATTGGTAGATAGATATGGTACAGGTGGACCTGGATACACAGTTCCTGCAGAAATCATCCCAGAGTTGAAACACAAAAAAGGTGCACTTGCAGCTGCAAGACGCGGTGACCAAGTAAATCCAAAGAGAGAATCATCGGGATCACAATTTTACATCGTTGAAGATGCAGCAGCTTGCTCTTCATTAGATGGCGATTACACAATTTTTGGTGAGACAGTATCGGGCTTGGATGTGGTTGATAAAATCGCTGCAATCTCAACTGATAGATACGACAGACCAACAACACCTGTTGTGATTGTCTCTGTAAAACCAGTTCTAGCTAAATAGTTAGAATTTCATTAACTCTTTAACCTTCTTGGCCATATTGGAAGCAAAGACGAATTCGTTGAGCTCCTTATGGTCGGAGGTTAAGATATCATCCTTAGAACCCTCCCAAACCTTCTGACCTTTATAGATAAAGGCTAATTTATCTCCAATTTCCATTACTGAGTTCATATCGTGTGTGTTAATCACAGTTGTGATATTGTACTCCTTTGTAATTTCGCTGATCAATTGATCAATCAATATTGAAGTGTGGGGATCGAGCCCAGAGTTTGGCTCATCACAAAATAGGTATTTAGGATTAAGAGCGATCGCTCTTGCGATACCGACCCTCTTTTGCATTCCTCCGCTCAACTCATTAGGAAAAAGTTTATTAGAATTAATCAGATTAACTCTTTTTAAGCAGAACTCAACTCTCTCTCTCTTCTGTTCATCGCTCCAGTCTGTAAAAAAATCCATAGGGAATCTTACATTCTCCTCAACAGTCGCAAAGTCAAACAGAGCACTCCCTTGAAACAACATCCCAATCTCCTTCCGAATCTCCTTTTTTTCCGAAAGCGGGAGCTTGTTAAAAATAACCTTGTCGTACCAAATCTCACCTTTGTCGGGATCATGAAGTCCAACTAGAGACTTTAGGAGCACCGTCTTTCCCGACCCAGATGCCCCAATAATTAGAGAGCACTCGCCAGGTTTATATGTAATAGAGATGTCTTTCAGAACATCGTTGTCGCCAAAACTTTTATATAGATTTTTTACTGTAATCATCTTAATTAAGCATAAGTTTAGTGATGACAAGATTAACCACCAAAATCATAACACTACTTACAACAATAGCTTTCGTGCTTGAGCGGCCAACTCCCAAAGAGCCGCCAGAGGCATAGTATCCGTAGAATGAAGCAACGCTTGTGATTACAAAGCTAAAAGCTGCCATCTTGATCATACTATAGAAGACATAATATTGTTTGAATGAGAACTGTATTCCATCTACAAACTGACTGATATTTATTACTCCTGTCATCATTATTATGATTGCACCTCCAAGTAATCCAAGGATGAAACTAAGCAACATAAGAAGAGGATTGAAAACAGTTGCAGCGGCTATCTTAGGTAAAATCAAAAAGTTCGCTGAGTTAATTCCCATCATCTCCATTGCATCAATCTGCTCTGTGATTCTCATACTACCAATCTCAGAAGAGATATTCGAACCCACTTTTCCAGCAAGAATCAGCGCAATCATTGTTGAACAAAATTCTAGCACGAGACTTTCACGCGCCATATATCCAACATACATTTTTGGGATAAACGGACTTTCTAGATTGTAAGCCGTTTGTAGCACAATAACCGCACCAATGAACATCGAAATAACAGCAACGATCGGAATCGATTCTAAAACAAGTTTTTCAACGTCTATGATAAATTGTCTCCAAAAAATCTGCTTTTTATCGGGCTTTGTGAAAACAACTTTCATCAATAGGATGTATCGCCCGAAAAGTTCCAGTGTATTTTTCATTTTGTTTTAAATCTGGCGATAAAGTTACTCTTTTTTAGATAAAGATACCCAGCAGCTAGTAAAACAAGAAAAACGATTCTTTTAAATAACATCATTGTCTTGTCTAAATCAGCGCCAATCAACATCGGTTTTTTACCATCAATCGACCTTAAAATTGGATTCAAAAGGTATTCATTGCCTTCAAGATCTTGAGCGTAAAACCTTACATATGAAACTTCGGATGGTATCTTATAATCTACTGTTGATATGTTTGTTGCAGCGAGAGAATTTGCTCCACCGTCTGTATATACTTCTATTTTTGCCATCGATTTACTAAAGACAATCGATGCTGTATCTCCTTTCAATGTTAAACTGGTAAGTCGAGGAAGAGAGTCGATTATAAATTGATCTAATGACCTACTTTGGTTGCGATACAATCCATACGACATTCCATCTCTAAGCGCTCCATAGATTAGCTGAAAATCACGAGGGGCAACTGGTATCATTGTTACTGCATTCATAATCGAACTTTGATCTTTTATCGGATTTTCTCTCTTCGCAGCAAGCATAAATGCTGCCCTTCCTGCACTTAGAGCGATATCCCACCTTTTGATAACCGATTCACTATTGTCGGAAATCTCCAAAAGGTCATAATCGGTAAGTTTGGAAAATGCACTTACTGAATATTTTTTAATTCCCGATAAAACAACAATTTCTGCAATAGGTCTGTTTTTATGAATCATCGATTGAGATTGACCTGTTGAAAGGTAAATAGGGTAGTCGAAGAACTTCATATCAGCACCACCGATAATTAGCCTGTTTTGCCCAAGTAGATTAAAACCATGCTCGTATGAGTTGAAGTTTAGCTTATCTGTTGCATCGGCAATTTTTATGGAATGTTTATCTGAGATTGATGGGTACGTGATGCTTTTTGATCGGTAAAATGACAAAATTTTATTTTCAACCTCGTAATTAGATCCTTTAAAAATATTTCCGCCTTTTGGCATTATATGTAGACTTGCTGCATACCACTTTGCAGAATCTAGTCCAAGATAGGGATTGTACCACTCTTGGCCCTCAAACCCTTTTTTTACAGGAAATTTATAGGAAGGAGCAAATACCCAGACAATTATTGAAAACAATAGTACTATTGATGCCACTGCCAAAACAACTCTTAAAATTGTTGTAGCAGTTTTTTTTAGTTTTTTAAACAGTAATTCCATTTCTAAATAATATGATAAGCGTATTTTGCTTAAATTCGCGACAAATTTAATCAAAGGAATTGAACTTTATTTATAATACAGGTCTGCGCCTCTATCTTACGGCAGCTAAATTCATGTCGCCTTTTAATAATAAGGCGAAATTATTTTACAACGGAAGGAGAGATCTTATCTCTACTATCAAAGAGAGACTCGCTGGGAATAGTGCCAAGATAATCTGGGTACATTGTTCCTCTGTGGGCGAATTCGAACAGGCGAGACCCCTTATCGAGCGACTTCGTGAGTTAAGGCCAGAGCTTAAAGTTCTTTTGACTTTCTTCTCACCATCGGGATACGAATTGCGTAAAAATTATCAGCATGCAGATTGGGTCTTTTATCTTCCAATGGACACTTCATCAAATGCAAAAGCATTTGTAGAGGCTGTAAATCCTACTGCTGTTGTCTTTATTAAATATGAGTTCTGGTACAACTACCTCAGAGAGTTGAAGAAAAGAGGGATTCCAACCTATATAATTTCTGCCATCTTTAGAAAAGATCAGATGTTTTTCCGTTGGTATGGATCGTTCTTTAGAAAAATGTTATCTGCATACCACTTAATGTTTGTTCAAGATGAGAACTCTCTAAATCTTTTAAAGAGCATTGGAATCAACAATACTGTGATTTGCGGAGACACAAGGTTCGACAGGGTTCATGAAATAACTTCGAACAATGTCCAAATTGAGGTTGTAGAGAAGTTTGCAGATGGATTTACTACTTTGATTGCTGGTAGCTCATGGGAACCTGATGAAAAACTGATAGCTGACTATTTTGAATCTGTTCAAAACTTAAAGCTTGTGCTAGCACCTCATGAGGTATCCCCAGATAATATTAAACGAATTGAAACTCTATTCGCCAATTATAAGGTTATAAGATATAGTCATCTTAAAGATGTAAAGATCGATCCGAGATTAGAGGCTCGTCTAAGAGAGTCCCGAATTTTAATTATCGATACAATCGGAATCTTGTCCTCTGTGTATCGTTATGCATCAGTTGCCTATGTTGGAGGTGGCTTTGGTGTGGGCATTCACAACATTTTGGAAGCTGCTACATATGGTGTGCCTGTGGTGTTTGGTCCAAAATTTCAAAAATTTAAAGAGGCTCGTGATCTTGTTGATTGCAAAGGAGCGTTTTCAATTAAAACACAACTCGAGCTCAACAAAGTTTTAGATGACCTTCTTATTAATGAAGAAAACCGCAAAACTGCCGGAGCAATCTGCGGTTCTTATGTAAAAGAGAACTTAGGTGCAACTTCAAAAATTCTGAGTCATTTAAAAATTGATTCTTAATCCAAAATTGCTGTTAAATCCCGATCCCCAAAATCCTCTGAACGAGGCTAAATCGTGATTTTGTCCATCTTTTCCTCTCTCAATGTATTTTGTATTCAGAAGATTACTAAAGTTTAGGAATAACGATCCTGTCACTTTATTGATTTTACCATTCAACACAGCCCCAACATTAATGATTGTATGATCTGGCAATCTGAATGAATACGCCCTGTCTGAAGGATTTTTTCTGTCTCTAGGCTCGAAATCGGCATAAAGTCTTCCGTTGTATTTTGCCTCTGCATTTACAGATAGCCATTTATATGGTTTATAGTCCAAAGAGAGAGCTACTTGATTTTGAGGAGAATCTCCAACTGGTAAGCCATTGCTGTAGACATTAATAACATCAATTATTTGCCCCGAATACTCATCATAGATATTTGCCGAAACATCATTCTTCCATTTCCAATCTGCTATAGAGGCATATCCTGCTAGCGTGAGATTGTAGAGAGGTTTATATTCGGCATTAATTTCAATACCATTGTGAAGAGCATCCAGCCCTTGAATTAAGTATCTTGAGTTTGTATTATCCAGAGCCTTGTAGGGGTTAGACATTACGCTTTTATTCTTCCAATATGCAGTATACGCTGTCACCTCTGCGGAACCTCTTGCAAATGTTACTCTATATCCAATCTCTGCTAAAAGGTTTTT
>JACCEE010941495.1_pt1 | contig 24885 bp, 8 predicted proteins | sample 7449931 | NCBI WGS metagenome assembly JACCEE01 (sample SAMN15323457, study PRJNA562643) | freshwater metagenome | isolation source: river surface water | place: USA:Blue River Watershed | collected 2017-08-19 | reverse complement strand
AATGCTTTCTTTGCCATGTTATATTATTCCTTTTAATCGCCACGGGCTACTTCTGTAGCATATATTTTTACATACACATTGTTGGTTGTGCTAGTTGGGGTTGCTGTAATTTCAATCTTATTTGATACACTGTTCCATTGTGCGTCTAATGAGGCCAACGGACCTGTTCCAGTGTAGATAACACCATATACTACAGAGTCAACAGTATTAACACTGGTATTTGATATTCTTCTAACAATCATCATGTCACAGGCCTGTGAGTGGTTACCTGTAGTATCGCCATCTTCGACGCCTTCAATAGTAGCGTGAACTCTAATACTGGCAAGATCTGAAATCTTAGCCGTATAAACTACGCCAGTTGCTCCTACGCCGCCGCCTACTCCTGTGCCCCAGGTGTTAGTAGCAATCTGTACTGCGTTAGAGCCAACACTAAATGAGCCATCCTGCTTAAATTCCCAGTAACCGTTGCCGGTGGATACAGAAACATTACCTGAAGTTGTGCCGCCGCCTGCAACGATTTCAACATTGCCACCAGTAACACTACCGTAGCCACCACTGATATTGACAGTACCGCCAGTGTTATTATCCCCCGGCCCGGCATTAATATTAACATTACCGCCAAATGCGTTACCACCGCCAGCATCAATATTAACATTGCCGCCGGTGCCGTTTGTGTTACTAGCATTACCAGCAGTAATATCTACAAAACCTCCAGTGCCATTTTCTGCCTGAGCATCACCTGATTCTATACGAATGTAACCACCATTGTTACCACCATGTCCGCCGCGTAGTTTAACATCGCCACCATCACCCCTTGGATCAATAGCGCCACCGTCACCTCCTGAACCTGCCCAGATATAAACGTCGCCACCTTCGCCTTTGGTATTGTTTTCTCCGCCATAGCCCTGTTGTCCTTGAATGACTAGACGTTGGGCACTGGCATTATCGCTGTTAGGTGCTGGACCTGTAATCAATACTTGACTTGTGGGATCGTTGCCTAATTGTAGAGTTGGTCCAGTTAGTGTACCATCTTCCCAGTTAGTAGTTGATAGTGTCGGAAATGTAATGCTACCGTCAATGTTTAATATAAATTCGGTTTGTCCGCTGGTTAATCTATCACCGGACCCGCCACTACCTGTAAATAGTTCTCCGTCTAAACTTAATGTTCCATCTGAGTTTAATACAAACGAATGGTCGCCATTGTTAAGACTTGTACCTGAACTTAAAACGCTAATAACTCCAGAACCGTTAATGCCAATAGTAATGCCATCAATTTTAACGCCGCCTAGTACACTAGTTGTAGCAGTTGGTATTGTTTGCACATCTGCCGACAGTACCCCATTAGTAATCGTTAATCTTGCACCAACTTTAACACCGCCTAGCGTACTAGAACTTGCAGTTGGTAAAGTGTAAAAATCATCAACTACATTAACTACGCCAGTTTCGCTAATAGTTAATGTAGTGCCAACTTTAATTCCGCCGAGCGTTCCGCCTGTTGCAATTGGCAATGCATAACTGCCCGGTACTGCTGATAGCACACCGTCGTTATCTATCGTTAAGTTATCACCAACTATAATACCACCAAGAGATATAGTAGTTGCTTTTGCATTGGAAACTAAAATGTTTCCTGTGCCAGCACTTAACTCAATACCGTCGCCTGCTCTAAGCTGAGATACTAAACTAAGTTGCCCAGATGTTGCTCCTAGTGCATTATATAACTCTGTAAAGTTATCGTTAATTTTTTGAGCACCGGCCCTCAGCGTGTCGCCCGAGCCGTCATTTTTAGTTGTGCCGATGTCTATTACTTGCTTTGCCATTTTTTATCCTCGGTCAAATGTTATGTTAGCATTATCAAATGAAGTTTGGTCACCATCAAATGTTCCGTATTCTGTATTTTCTGTATTTTTAAATTCTGCATACCAGATACCCGGTGTTGCTGTTAAGAATTTAGCAATCTTAGTAGTTTCTTGTTGAATGTTAACTGTTGAATCCCACTCAAATCCTTGTCGTTTAATTACTGTAACTTTTGTACCAAACTTTAACGGTGTTGTTAAACGAATAGCACTAGACTCTCCGTCAACTGCAAAGTCTGCGTCTAGTTCTAGATCGCCTTCTGGGCTTTCCGGATGTTGGTTGATGTTATGTACAAGGTAAGGCTTTTTCTTTAAACGAATGTTGCCGATAAAGAATACCCAGTTTGCGCTGTCATCTTTAAATACTGTAGAACTTGTATGTGTAGTAACACACTTATAAGTATAGCTACCTAAGTTAACAATGTCCCCTTCGTTGTAGGAAACTCCACTAGCCCAATCTAAACTAATATCATAGCCGCCAACAAACACTTCAATGTCATCAGCCTGAATGTAATTGTCAGGCATACTAGTTTCGTATCCCTCGTCTGTCCAATCGCTAACTGTAGTTACAGCATGTCCAGATTCTATTACACTTAACATTGGTACAAACTTAAGATTAATTACATTAGTACCGTCAGACACAACCTGTTCAATCATAGAAGTTTCAGTATATGGTACTGTTTCGCTTGGGCCAATATCTTGAACTTTTGAATTAATAGGATGTACTGATGGTGTACCAGTTCCTAAAGTTCCTCTTCTTAGTTGGCTAAGAACATTTCCTTCTATGCTAAAGTACTCAATTCGTTCGCCGCGAATCTCAACTACACCTGGACGATTTTTAGCCGGGTTAGGAAGGTCAAATGTGCTTGCGTCAACTACTTCAAATGATGTATCATTGTATCTCAATGGTCTTACTAGCTCCGTTTGTTTATTTAAACTCAAACGCTTAAAGTGTACTCTATTAAGCATATCTTTAAACTGCATGTATGCAATTCCAGATGTTAATACATTTGAACCGTAAGTTATAATAGAAATTACATCGTTAATGTCAGGAAGAACTGCTAACTTAACAGTCTTTCTGTCTTGAGTTAATTTAAAGTCAACTCCAGGTGTTAACAACTGATTGTTTCTTGTTATTACTACATAATAGTCATTTAATACTGCTCTTTCTAACTTAATTCTACCAGCAGTTAAGCCTGTGTACTCGTAATACTCAACTGTATCAGGAGTAAATGCAATATTATTTGTAACTGTGTATCCGCCTCGTTGTACATCTAAAATATCATGTTTGTAAAAACTTGTAACTTCTAAAGTACTGCCTACAGTCTTTGATTCTTTTAAAATAATCTGTGCAGGGGTAACATCAGTTGCTGGAACAAACAAGTATCCGCTGTTCTTACGGATACTAACTACCAACTGTTTACCAGTGTAAGTTCTATAGATCGTTCTATTAATCTTGATGTTAATTCCACCAAGTTCAACGGTATAGTCTAATACCGGACGCAACAAATTACCATTGGCAATAACTGCAATGTCGCCAATATCTACTGTATAACCTACAAATTTCTTAGGATCAATTGCATAAGTTAATCGATTGCTGCCAATTGTAAAGTGTGTATCGTTCGGAGAGTCTAGTACTTCTTGTCCAACTTTAACTATTAGATTAGATTCTATTGGAAGGGCAGAACCATAGTTGTTTGACAAGTTATAAGTTAAACTGCTAGTAACTGTAAATCTTTCTGTCTTAGCAATAGAGAAAGTTTGATCGCTTCCGCTTACTACAACAAAGTTAATCAATGCTCCTGCTACAGGAGCTGTTGTAAATCGAAGACCAATTCTTAACGCAGAATCATAACTGTTATCAGTCTTAAAAAACTCTGCACTTGTTTGCACACCGTCAACATAAACTAAACCGTTAAATTCTTCAATCCAGGGAGCTTTAGTAATAAATTCAGTTGTTGATCCATCAGCAACATAATAGTCTAAGTCTAAAATGTTTGAACCTGCAAATCCAAAACTAAAAATCGACACAACTTCACCTGCTGGTGGTGTGTCAGTTAATGTAACTAACGAGTTGCGATAATCAAATTCATAGTCAACTAAATCATATAAAATATCTTCTCCGACTTTAACAATAATTGCTTGTTTGCTATTAGGTTGTTGAGTAACTTTAAATTCAGCTGTTGTACCGGTACTAATATAGTTGTCAACTTTTAAGTTAGCACTACCACTGCTTGGTCTATCAAAAACTTTAATAGCCACTGCATCAACTACTTGTCCAGGAACAACTTCTTCAGTTGCTGGACTGCTAGTTGGTGTTACAAATCCGTCACCGTCAAGAAGTATATCGTCGGCAGCAAGTCCTGTTGCAGAACTGTAAGCAAGGTCGCCGCCCGATACTGCGGTATCGTAATCAGTTTCTTGAGGTTTAATAGATCCATCGCTAGTGCTCTTACGGAAAATAAATTGATCTTTATCCCCGACTACAAACTCTGACGGTACTGTAATTGCAGATAATACCCCGTCTGCAATCCATGTATCCATCACATTATCTGTTCCGTCAATTCTAACAGGTCTCAATAAAGATGATACTGTGAGAACGCTACCAATTGCTGGAGCTTCTGTTAGTACAACTGTACCGTTACCATAAATTGTACAATCTGTTGGAACTACTAGTTGTCGAGTAAATGTAATATCTTCACCAGATGTAATATTTTCAAATATAATTTGATCTAATTTAACACTAGTGCTATTGATAATTTCAGTAACTAAGGTGTTATATCCAAACATGTTAGTTACAGCCGATGTGACAACATCTCCAATTCTAACACCAACAGTACTAGCTACACTTAATACAAATCCGCCCTTAGTGTTAGATAATGCTGTTGTAGATTTTGATACCGATGCAACTGGATTTACTTGAAGCAAGTTGTAAGTATATGTTGTTTCACTATCTGTAATAGTATGCTCAGTAACATCGTATTTTACATGATAGACATTTATCTCTGTGCCTTGTGAAGGAACATACGGTAATTCAAAGTCGTGAGTATCAGCGGCAACAGTAACAATATAATCATCAAATGTTGGATCAAAACTATCCCATTTATCAGAATAATATGGAAGTGTTCCCCAGCCTGCACTTACCCCAAAGTCTAAACCGCTAACAACTACACCACCGTAGTCAACTCCAGTCATTAACTGGCTTAGGTCTTTACCTAGTTCGCCAGATACTGGATCATAATAATATTGAATTCTGTCAGCGGCGTTAAGTAAAGACCAGTCTTTAATGTAAGTCACTGAAACAACTGCTTCGTCAGCAATAGCAGTACTAAACAAGATTGATCCGCTGTAGCTTGTATAACCTCTAGTTGTAGATCTAACAATCGAAAGTTTGTAGCTGTCTCTAAGGACTTCTACTCCATTAATAGTTACTTTAGACTTGCCAAATCTAGTATCAGGAGCCCATGTTAGCGGCCACTGCAATCTTGATCCAGTTCCAACAAATGTTTCTGTTTCTTCTAATTGTGTAATAAAATAAGTTTGTGTGATTCTGTCAAACTTCATTTTAATTAAATTAGAACGAATTACACTATCGCCAATAATAGCAACTGCTCTAGCATCTGTACCGCCAGATGATCCTAGGCCGCCTTCAATAATAACTGTTGGCGCACTTAAATATCCAGTACCTTTAGTTAATAGTACAATTCTGTTAACTTTACCGTTGCTGATAAACGCTCTACCAGTAGCTCCAGTGCCTGTATCACTAACAATTCTAACCGCAGGAGGATTTGCATATCCTGATCCGCCGTCAACAAGCACTAGTTCAGTAACAATAAATCCTAAGTTATCTTTCCAGTGCTTCCACGGATAAGTGTCAATTAAATCGCTGTCGGCAACAACTTGCCCGTCAACTATAGATGTTGTAATAGGCAATGTTGTTTTGTTTTGATAGATAGGCATTAAGTCAAAATCGCTAACTGCCATTTCACCAGTGTCTAAATTTGTATAAGAACTGACATATTCTCTAACCTTAGTTCTATACGGCTTAACTTCGTTAATATAACTTTCGTAATCAGATAAATTATCGTTGTTGTAATTAACTAGTTGTCTTAATGCGCCAGTGTTATGCTGTGCTTTAACAAAACTAGTTTTAAAAATCCAATCGACAAATGTTTGTTCGCTTAGAACATAACGAATACTAGTAAAGAACAAGTTTAAATATTCAGTCTTTAAGTCATCAATAAGAATGTCATCTTTTAATGCGTTTAAAATAATTCGCAACTCTTGGCTAGCAGAGTTATCAAACATACTTCCGTCATACAACGCACCATCATAGCCGTAAGTTGTATTTGTAAATGAATACAATGTTTGATTTAGTTGAATTGTTCCATTTTGACTTCCTACTACTCTATATTGTTGTGTCCAGTCAATTGAGTCAACATCTGCATATTTCTCTAATAGTAGCCAGTTACCTGTGTTAGTTGTTCTTACTTTTACAATGTTTCCAACACTAGGAGTGATATTGTTTAATTCTACAAATGTGTTAACTGCATGATCAATTGTAGTGAACTGAGAATATCCAGTTTCATACCAATCAACATATGACCAGTAGTTTCTTGCATCGTAAGATTGAGCTCTGATTCTAGACCAGGTTAGAGTATTAACATCATATGAATAAATGCTCCATAGCCCGTTTGCTTGGCTATCACTTCTTACTAGAACAGAGTAATCTCTTACAACAAAAATTGTGTTTGAATCATAACCAGACCCTTTAGCAATTACTTCAATACCTGTAATTTGCCCTTTAGTATTGATTACAGATTTTACAACTGCACCTTTGCCCGATCCAACTACAGTAATTGCAGGGGGTAATAAGTATCCGTTTCCTCTAGTATCGATTGTTGCGCCAGTAATAGCACCATCAGTTACGATAGGTGTTAGTGATGGTCTTACAAAAGATCCCACATTAGCAAATCTCAATTCTAATTCAGTATCTAATACAGTATCGTAAAGCCCGCTAGATTCGCCTGGCTGAACTTCATATGCATCTAGATTATCTAAACTTCTAGTATTAACAACATTGTGCTTGATTAAAGATAAGTTAACACGCTCAACAAATTGTTTCAGTGCTTCAAAACGATTTACAAACATGCCTTGGCGTGGTCTGTTTTCAACACCATAACTTAGTTTTGGAGGAAGCACTGGATCCGGAACTACTCGACCTTCTAGATCTTTTCCACACAAGCTGTCAAACCATTTTTGCTCGATACTCTTAGGAATTGTGGTGCTCTGGTTATTGCTAACTAACTTCCACTCGCTATGAATATTTTGTTCGCTTACTTCGTTAATCCAGTATTCTACTGATAAGACTACATCTTTATCTTCTAATAAAGGTTTGACATTAACTAAACTAAAACTATTTGCACTAGTTAATGCTAGATATTTGTAACCTTCGCCTCTTGGATTTTCAATTAAAGCGGCAACAGTTTCAGCTGACATTTTTCTATCGCCAACACTTGGAATAGTTTTCTTATTCTTTACCCAAAAATAGTATGTGTACTTGTAAGTCTTGCTAATATTATCGTAGCGTTTTGTTTCGCTATAAACATTAGAACCGTACAAACTAGTACCACTGATTCCTTTTGCAACACCTTCTTCAGAGTCAGCAATAGCGTTCCATGCATCAGGTTTAAGATTTGTTTCTACCCACTCATAGATATCGATACTAGCATTAGGGAATAACGAATTCCAGTTACTATTTCTATAAAGAATATCCGAATCGTAAGTGTTAATAAATTTAGCAGTTCTTAAATCCCACCATAGCATACCCACTTGTTTTTTATTCCAAGCAATGCCTGAATCAACATTAACTGTATCATCACCGTAAGAGTAAACAGCAGGATCATAGAAAGTTTTAAATTTAACTTCTTGATCTGCTATTCCGGGTATATGACCTTGCACAGGGTCAAGTACATCTAAGTAAGTTACAATCTTATTAGATACTCGATTGTATAAGAATGCTTTTTTAACTTTAGACAAGTCTGGCTTATCGATTTCTCTATGGATGATGTTCCAGCTCTTTTTGCCAACTGGTTTTCTGTATTCATATACCTTGCCAGAAACAAAAGTATTGTCTACAACATACGGTGCGCCAACTACAATGTAATTTCCAGCAGTTGCAAACCCTGTTCCATATCCGGATCCTGCTTCAGTTGGATTTGTTAATGTTTCGCTGTAAATCCACTGTGAAGCGTATCTGTCAAAGATATCAATTTGGCCGCTGTCTACTGTAGTAGCTTTAAACTCGGTTACATTTGCATCAAAGGTTGTTGTGCTATTATCAAATGTTACTGCGCTAGTACTATCTGCATTTTCACTGTAGACTACTAGTGTTTCGTAATCGTTAATAAACGAAAGCTTCTTTCCAAAGTATCCAGCAGTTTCTGGTCGAGGGCTTGTTAATGTTTGTACAGGAGTTCCTGCAACAAATGTGCCGTTAACAAACGAACCATACTGGCTAATATTATATTCATAAACATAAACCTTACCCTGGTCTAACTTAGAGTCATCGGCTAAAATAGAGCTAACTGCAATGTACTTGCCAGACTGACTTATAGCAACACTTTGTCCAAAGTACAAATCTGTGCCGGTTAAAGTTTGCACTGGGCTAGTTGACTCAGCAAGATCATAAACATAAACTTTGCCTGCGCTAGTAGTGTTTGGTGCAGAAATTAATAATCGGTTTGTTTCTAAACTTACAGAAATTAAGTTACCGAAGTTCCCTGTTGCGCCTGCTGGTGAATTAATAATGTTGTCATCGTAACCCCAGCTAGTTGTAATAAACTCTAATAATCCGTCAGGGGTTGACACAGGCGCTTGATTTAAAATCAGCTTAGTTGAGTTAACTACTGAACCCACTATCTGATTTCCGTCGAACCCTGTTCCTCTAACAACCATTCCTGGTTCAATGCCAGTTGTGCTTGAAACAACAATAACATTGTTTAAACTTCCGTTAGGGTTATAGTATGCAGTAGCTTCGATGATATCTTCGTAGTTGACTTGATACACTATACCTTTATTAGTTTCAAACCCTTCAGCACCAATAAACAATGTGTCATTTCCAAACGCAAGACTTGAGCCAAATCTTTCATTGGCGACTGGTGTCGGGCTTAAGAATGTTGTTACTAAACTGTAAATGTTATTTTTATCTTTTTCGTATAAAGAAACAACACCGTGGGCAGTAATTGTTAGATTGGTTCCAGACGAGTCAACTTGGTTAAGTCTTACATTAGAAGTAGAAGTAACACAAGCATTACCTGCTCTTGGACTACCCACTGCTAGCCAGCGGCCGTCTGCAGATGCCGCTACTACTTCTGAGAGCCAAGCATCTTGATTAGGATTTACACCAAATGCACCGTCTTTTGCTACAAATGGTTTAACTATTGTCTGGCGTTGAATCCAGGGAGCATTTGGGCCAGGAGTTTTGTCGTATATAACAATTTCCCCTAATGCAGTTGATACTCCAATAATGTTTCCATTGTTACTTAGATTAATCGATCTTCCGTAGCCTAAGCCTTCAGCTGGCAATGTGTTCTTTAATATTGAATTAGAAAATACAGAATTGTATTTCCAAGTTGCCCACTTGCCTGTACCGTCATCGTCTGTCCATAGTAGTTCATTTTCTAACAGCTCTCTAGGCAATGCTGTATTTGCTTGATCGATTGAACTAACTCGTTGAGAAGTTAGTGCAAAGACTAGCATAATTAATTGCTCAGTAAACGGAGCTGACCAACCGGCAATATCTGCTTCAACTACAAGTTTGTTAAGTGTTACAGATTTAATCTTGTAGAAACCATCAATTAGACTTGTTTGGCTGATTCCAATAAACGACCCAACTTCTAGATCAATTAACTTGCTAGTAATAATAGTAAGTTCTTTAGAAGGTTTGTCGTATGTTACATCAACAATTCCCAGATTTGCAGGAGTGTATCTGTAAATGTTCCAGCTAGGGCCATCAAAACCTACCCAAATATAGTCTCCAGTAGTAAATCCTGCGTTTGACTTAGACGGTAAACTGTCGATATAGTCAACTACTAGTTTAACTTCATCCGGTCTTACATATCCGGGGCTTCTTAAGAACGGCTGATAATTTGTAACTGTAGGCCATGGACTGTTATTGTACCCGATTGGTTTTACATAAACATCTGTTGGAGTTTGTCTATATACAAAATCAACCTTAGTTCTGTCAACGATGTTTACTAATTCAAACGCTTGTGGATTTGACTTGAACTCAGCTTCGTCTAACACAAATTCAATGTTTTCAAAGGCAGCATTAGCACCGTATTGACCTACACGGATTGCCCACTCTTCGTAAAAATTAATACTGTCTTCACCGTCGGCACTTAGTACATCAAACAGCTTGTTTAAACTGTTTTGTGTACCTTTCTCAATAATCATACCTTGGTAGAATTTAAATTCGCTAACATCATCTTTAATAATGTTTGACAAGTACTGACGCTTTTGATATCCAATCAAGTGCTGTGCCATTTTCTGTTGGCCGGCGTCAAAATTATCGCTGTCTAGGCTATAGAAGTCAGTAAACTGCCCTGCTTTATAACTCCAGTTTGGAATTAGTTGGGCTGTAGGTTTCTCTTCTAATCTGTACCAATCTGCACTAGTAAACACTTCCTTGCCCGGAATGAACGCATTTGCGGTATAATAAAATTCTTTATACTTAACAATGTCTCCGAGCGCATAATCTTTCCATGATTCCCAATCGCTTATATTTGCTTGATCAAATATAAATCCTGGAGCATCAAATGCCCCGTGCCAGTTAGTAGTTACATAACCTGCAACTTTAATTCGATCTTGTTTATAACCGCTTGCTGGATTATAGATTGTGTCGTTGAACATTGTAGTGTTGTTTAAAATAACTACTTGTTCTTTTTGTACTAGATAGAAACTAGCGCCGTAAATGCCGTCTGATGCCTGGGGAGCGTAACTTACTTCGTTGCCGTCTCTATAACTGTTTAAAAAGTTAGGGACAATAGGTGTACCGTCAACTTTAAAAATTTCATAACCGTTAAACGAATTACGAATATCGTCAACTACACTAATAGGAGCAGTAAATGTTACCTTTGCCGCGCTAGGGCTTAGAGATATTACTGAACTGCCAACTGTGTTAAGACCGTCAAGTTTAACAAAATCATCTTCAACAAAAATTGAACTTGCTTCAGATTTTCTAATAGCTCGGTAGTAATCTCCGTTATATCTAACAATTTCTCCAAAGTTAGTAACATTATCAGGTAACCATTCTTGCCACTTGTCTTGGCCACTAGACCAATTCTGTGTAGTCCAGAACATGAACTCTTTGGCGCTAGTTTCCCAGTTTGTAACAACTGATAGATTGTTATTAAAGTCATCAAAGATAAAACCTTGGCCTTTTAAATATTCGCCGTAGCCTAATAAGAAGTCAACTACTTCTTGGATTGTTCTAAACTTAGTGCCGTATGGAACAACTAAAACTTCTGTTCTATCCCATCCAGTTCTAAAATATGCATCGCGGCCGCCAATTATTGGCAACGCTGGCAACGATTGATATTTAGAAGCGTCAAAGCTGGTTGCAACATGCAATACTTTTACTCTAAAATATTTGTTACCGTACTGTACAATCTTTCCGGCGGCATACTGTTCGCCCGGTGTCCATGTACTAAAACTTTCTGATATGCCTCCAACATTAACTACTCGACCATCTTGTGTCCAGCCATAGTAATTAAAGTAAGGTTGTGTTTTACTGTAACCTTTAACTTCAAATCCGTCTTCTAACTTAGTAACAATTACACCGCTATATGTAATTTTCTTAACTGGACTAGAACTGTTTAGAATAATCTCATAGTCTTCTTGAGGAATAAACACACCGGCAGTGGCTGTTGGACTCTTGCTATCAAGTAGTAAGTTAAATTTTTCTTTGCTTGTAAATCCGCCAACACGATAGCTAATTTGTGCTGACAAGTTATCCATATCATATTCGTAAGATGCAAAAGATTTTAAATTGTCACTTACAATATAGTCAGCAATGTAGTTAATAATACCGCTAGTCTGTACACGAGTACTGCTAGAGTAAATGCTTGGGAATACTACATCTGATGATTTAATTCTTAAACCCGTGTCTTTATAAACAAGTTGACCTGTTACATCTCTTACAACTCTTGATCTGTCAAGTAACACACCAAAAACTTTTGATGGCTGTAATAGCATCATTGTAATAATAACTGCAAACGGATAATGGCTACTTCTTCTCCATGATCCTTCAATAGGGCTCACATCGCCGAATACAAAGTCGCCGTTCGTACTTGGTGTGATAACACCGTTCGCCATATTAGATAACAATGGGCTAATAATATTTCCGTTACTATCTACAGGAATACAATTAATTAAGAAAGGTCTTGCATACTTTTCAAGTCTAATAACTGGACGATTTGGCTCTCTGACGATACCTTCTGACAGATCTTGCCATAAAATTAAATTGTCTCGGGTGTACGGAGCTGGGCCGTACACTTGTTGCCACCACTTAGGTTCGATTGTAAACCCTAACATTTCCCACGGACAGATGTTAGGACGATCAGTGTCTAACATCCAACGATATACACCCCTCCAGTAACCCGGAACTTCTCTGCCGTCAGGAGCAACATGCCCTCTATAGTTAAAAGACATAGAGTTTGTCCTGTCAAAACTTAAAGGCTTAGTAAAATCTCTGTCAATTAAACTAGTCCACTTATAAAACTGTGGTGCTAGCACTTGATTAAATTCTGTTAAACTAAAGTCAGTAGTTCTGTTGTATCCCGGAACAATATCAGTTATGTCAAAGATAGTAGGGTCGTACTCAACTTTAATGTTGTTAAAAATTCGTTTTTCTAATTCAATAATAAGATCATCACGGAAATCACCGTATGCTAGCACTTGACTACCATCATGACCTTGTATCATTGTGCGAGGAGTAATTAGGCTAGTGTCTTCATAGATCATCGGCTCGTACTTTGGCCATAAACCTAACTTCGTAGGAGTTTGAGGTACGAAGCATCCGTCTGTATTATCGTATTCATAAATTCTAATAACATTGCCATTGGCTAATGTTGCAAGAATCTCAACAAATCCTAAACCATCAAATGTATAATCCTTACCGTGAATTAGTTGTGTTCCATTTAAGTAAACATAAACTGCTTTGTTTGAAAGTGTAGTTAAATCAAAAGTGCTACTTAACGGATATTTTTTAATTCTGTAATCAATTACAGTATAGTCGTTAGTTAATTTTGCAGTATAACCTACCATGTCACTAAAATAGTAAGGACTTGTTTTAGGTTTGTCTTTATTAATTTCTGCTAAAATTAAATTAACATGTTCAACGGTTGCAGTATCAACACCTAGTGTTTCAGCAACATTTAAAAAGTTTCTTTTAAACTTATTATAATCGTCTTTGCTCTGCTCAATTGCTTTGATAACATTATTCTTATCAGAAGTAATATGATATAAACTTAAACTTGCTGGGCCACTGTGTTGAACAAATTTTGTACCGTACTGTGTTACATTGCCTAAATCTCGTAAGTTGTTGCTTCCTGGGAAAACTCCGCTAAATTGAGATTGGATATTATCAATTATAGAATTAACATGGTCGCTTACTTCACCTAATGTAAACTCGTTGATTAATTCGTTTAACGGATTATGCTGTAGGTTGATAGGAATTTCGTAGTAACCGTTAGAGTTAATTGGTTGGCTAGCAAATGTCTTGATTGTTAGCACATCGTTAGTAGTAATATCAGTAGCAAGAACAATTTTTTTATACGCTGGGCCGTCAACAACTTGCCATTTATTTTTATCTAATCTAATACCGTTTACATAAACTCTTACTTCTAAGTCAGCAAGGTCGTTAACATCGTCAAACACATCAACATCAAAGTTATTAACTTTGTTTGAGTCTTTATAAATTCTAATACCTGCTTGTGAATTAGATACTGTGCTAGTTTGCCAACCGTTTAGATATGCAACAGCATCAACTGATTCTGTTTTAACTAGATAACCTGCGGCAATACTTTTTGTGATAATTGTAGAAATATCTTTATATTGAAATTCATCAGTAGCTAATGAAAAATTAAAAACAATGTCTCCAATGTTGTTAATATTCTTATACGACAATGCAAACCCTAGATTACTATCGGCAGTTCCTGAACCAACTTTATAACTAAAAATTGTTGTTCCAGCAAAACTAGAACCGTCGTATACCGAAGTGTCACTATAACTTACACCGTTACTGTCAACAATATCAAACAATGGTGCTTGATTGCGTTTTGTTTTTTGTTGTGTTATTTTCCATTCGTCGCCGTTGAACCAGTACATTAAACCTTGATTAGCTGTACCTTGCTTAACTAGAACTACTTGATCCAACACTGGTTCACTTTCTGGAATCAGGTGAATCTGTCGGCTAAGTTGTCCGTTTTCTGTTGTGTGTCGGACGTCAATGAAATCTACTCTATAGATTTTATTTTTAACTAGAATGTCAGTGTCGGCTGTAAATAAAATTCTTTGGCCTTGCGTTACCGGTTGTCCATCAATGTTATAACCTAAGCTACCTTCAATAGTTGAAAAAACATCTGTTGTAAATGTGTCTACCAAGTCAACATCTGCAACAGCAACCCTACCAAAATTGTAAAGTTTAATGTCTGCATCAAATTCGATAATAGGTCTTACAGCCCGGGCAGACTGGTCAATGTCTGGAACTTTTCCGTTAAAGCTAGCACTTGCCTCGATGACATCTTTGTGGAACCAACGGTTATAGCGGCTCCATGGGTTGTGGTCTTGACTAGATCTATTAATAACAACATAGTCTGGATCTTTAGCGTATGATGTTGCATCACTAAACGGTAAACTATCAAATGGTGTATCATCAAAAAGTACAGACTCACTCAAAGTATAAGCACTGATTAATTCTAATGTAGATTCGTTTACAAGTTTAATTGAAGAACCAACACCCTCAACATAAAACTGACCGCTGGCATACTCAGCAGGTTCTACTCTACCGTAAAATGAAACTTTCATTCCGTTACTTAACGGAGTTCCGTCTGCTAGTGTGTAATTTACTTTACCTAAAATTTCTGTTTCAACATTAATGTAGGTATTTTCATCAATTGAATTTAATTGAAATACACCGCCTAAATCTAAATCGTTTTCACTTAGGTAGTACAATACATCTGGTGCATCGTATGGTACTTCAAATGTTAGTAATCCGTCAGTTACACCGTTATTAGTAATTCCTTTAACATATCGATCTAAAGAACCAGAGGTTCTTGATGTCTTAATACTAAAAGGATTGCCTGGGCTATTAACCTTAAATGTGTAAGTTTGTCCTTTAAACAACTTAATAGTTGGATTTCTAGTTAAGCCGTCGGGAGTTAAAACAAAAGAAAAACTATCGCCTTGGTCTTCAATTCGAACATCAAACTCACTAATAATTTTTTCTTGCTGGCCAGCAATCTTAATAACATCTGGGCCATACGGTAACCAGTAGTATTGCTGGAAATTAATAAACTTATCCCAGTTAATGTGTGGATCCCAAGAATAAAATTCTTGATTGTTTATCTTTGAGTGTTTTGAAGTGTTAGCTCCAAACACAGTTAACTGGTTAATGTAATCTTGATAGTCTTTAAAGAACGATACTTTTCCTAACTCGTCTTTAACTGTAATACCTGGCTCTAATTGATAATTCTGTCTATCTAAGTTAGGAGCTTTAATAAAAATGTCGCTGCCAACAGTTGCTTTAGAGTTTTGACGGCCTACATATCCGTTAATTTTATTAACGGTGCCGTTCTGCACTAACTGATCTGTTGTTGCTTGTAAAAACTTTTTGTTGGCGTCCGAGCGATATATTCTAGGTAGAAACTCTGATGTCTTGCTGCCGTTTGCGCTTGGATTGGTCTTATCAGCCATTAGTTGCTCCGTAAGATGAACTTGTTATGTTTTGTGTAGATGTTGTTGTAGAAGTTGAGGTTGTACTACTAATTGCTTTGATTGCACTAGCAGTAATACCAGAGATAATTTCAATATCGTCAACTGTTGCGCCATTTACAAATAATTGGTCGCTAGCAGATTTTATTTCTAGCAAGCTACCAAAGGTTAATCCTGTTTGACGAGGTACTATTACAAAGTTTGTAATGTCTGGAGATAATTGTGTCATTACATAAGTTGCTAGTTCTGTAAAATAGAAAGTATCGCCAAAGTCCCAGTTTTCTAACGCAAAGAATTCACTGATTGCTGTCACAACACGAGCTTTGATGTCATTGTCTGATACTACTCTGTTTGCATTCTTAGTAACTTTAAAACTTGCCTGAACTTCTGGTTCAGCTGTTTGTCCAAACAAAACTTTATAGCTAGCAGGATGATAAACTATCTCGTCACTAATTGATTTAATAACATTTAATGACGGTGATAGTGTATTATACAATTCGTCAGAGCTAGGAGGAAGAGGTTTAGATGTTAGCGCACCTGAAAGATATTGTCTAAATTTAGTATCATATCCTTTAGTCAAAACAAATACATCAATAATATTACTTGCGCCTGGATCAATTCTTGATTCGTAATCTGCACTATGAGTATATTGGAACTTTAGTTTGTCGCGGCCAATATATACTTTATAATCTAGAGTTGGAACTAGTGTGTAAGTTGCGTCAAGCACTTTAACTACATTAGTCTGAACATAATAAAAATACTGGCCTACTGAATAGTCAGTTTTGCTGCCTTCTTCACCTTCTTTGTTAAAGATGATTACTTTGTTATCGCTGTTATCAACATATCTGTAATCGTCTTGTCCAAGGCTAATAGAATATTTTTCTAAGACAATATACTTTGTTAACGGATTTGTTGCAGAAGCAACAATGTTTTCAAAAGTTTCAGGATTGTCAACTACTCCATCTGCATCTGTGTCTGCAAATGCAACAATTAATTTCTTGTTGTCAACATACCCATCAAGGCCGTTGAACTCGCTAATAATATCCCACTTAAGATCTAAAGTAAATGGGCTTGTTAAATCAGGTTGATTGTTTACACTCAACACTTTAATAGTATCGCTGATAACAGAGTTTGTTTTGCTGTCATAAATCTTGTTTGACTTGTCAAAGAAGAAACGAATCTGGCTGTCACTTTCGAAAATATATCTTAGTTCTCTGCTCGATACTGTATAAAACTCGTTGTCTGTTGTAAACAAGACTAACCAACTAGCATCTTGTTGTTGGTTGCTTAAATCGCCTTGCTTGCCTAAACTAAATTGAGATACTACATCTAAGTTAGACTCAAAAACAATTTGCCATGTTTGAGTTACTGCATCATATCGCAATGCAAACGGCTTGTTTGCAAAAATTAAATCAACCATTGTTGCAACAGTTGAATCGTCAATTACAGTTCTCCACTTAGGAACAATTTGTGTAATAATTGCGCCCGATGGTATTGTTTCATTTAAAGTAATTGTACCAAAACTTGTTGCTAAGATACCTGTTCCGCCGTTAGTGCCGTCGCCTGATACACTAACAACTTCAGACCATATAGATGTAGAAGAACCTTTTGTCGACGGTGTTCCAAAGACTAATTTATTAGCTTTGGTTGTGTCAAAGTAATAACCGCTAGGAGCATCAAACTTAACTAGAGCTCCTGGTTTAAAATACTTAAGGTCAGTGGCTGTATAAGAACCGACTTTATAAATTGTAGCATCAACTGCGTCACCTACATAACCTGTTGACGAGTCGCTGTCTGAAGTAACATTGTACCAAGAGATGTTTAAACTTGCTGAAACATAAATTACATATTTTGAATAGTAATAATTCTTTAAATTACTACCTGATAAAATATCATAAACATTGTTATAGATAATACCTTCAATGTCTGTTCTATTTGCATAACTAAATCGTGTTTCAGCAACATAGTCTTCTTTGTAAACTACACCATCGTCAGCAAAAATATTTGTACTAGAATATTTTCCAGTTGGGTCAATTAAATCAAAGTAGCGACTAATACCACTAGATGTTCTGTTTACTGCTTTAACTTTTGCTACAGACTGACTAACACTTAACGGACTAATATTATAGTCTTCGCCAGTGATCATTCTGTTTTGTGTATAATATGTTGCTGGTGCGTTTGTCTTAATAGAATCATTAGTTTCTGATTCACTTGCATTAGAAACACTAATTGTTAAATTTAATGTCAATGTTAAAGTTTCTAATTGACCAGTTTGTGATGTATATGGAATACTAATAGATACGCTACGAATATCTTGAGTATTAATAGTATATGACAACCCGTTACTAATTCTATAGTACGCACGGAATGTACCTAATGGTAGGTTACCAAAAGTTCCGTCGCTAAACACTAGGCTAACTGCATCGCTAGCTCTAGTAACTACACCAAAAATGTTTCTTAAATTTTTGTTAAGACTGTTATAAATGATGTTGTTGCCTTCAAAGCTAGGAACCTTTGTCCAGTCTTCAGCTTCGATACCAGCCTGGTCTAACTTGTATAACCATACATCATTGTTGTTAATATTTTGAGCATCAATATCAACACTTTCGTTTGTGCTTGGTTGGCTGATATTAAATGTACCTGTGTTTAAGCTACCTTGTACAAAGTTTAAAAAGAATCCAGTACTGGCGCTAGCGGCGCCTTGGCCGTCATCTCTGTAGATAAAGGCTAATTTATTTCCTACCTTAGGTGCTTCTTCGTAGATGAAACTTTCACCATTAAATGTTGTGCTGGTAATTTCAAAATTCATTGAACGACCTGCAACTGTTTTGTTAAAAGCAAAAACAGGCACATCTTCGTTGGCTGCTTCAAAACGATATTGCTCTGTAGGAATACCGTAGATCGTAGCTTTATCTTCTGGATTGCCAAACTGTTGATTAGAACTCATCGACGCATTAATCACTTTAATAAACTGATCGTACCAGTTTGGATTACTCGAGTCATTCCAACTAATAATCTGCCCAGCTAAGTTGCGGCCGTTGCTATCAATAACATTCTGTGTTGTTTGTACAGTACTAAACTTTAATAGACCTTGGCCTGCAATATTTCGCTTTGCATTATAAGAAAGCATACGAGCTAGGCGTAATACACTATCACGGCGCTCTGCTAATTCAAGGAAGTTTTCACGAGCATTTAAGTCAACACGGAAAGCTATGCTTTGACCCAAGAACGCAATAAGGTCAATTAGGGCAAGGTATTCGCTAGACTCAATGTAGTCGTTGAAATCTTCAGGGTAATTTTGACGGATATAGTCGATCATAGTTCTGCGAAGATTTTCAAAGTCGTAACTTTGAAAGTCTGCATTGCGGAAGGTTTGATATACACGCTTCCAATCTTCTGCTACTAGTAATCTATTTTGTCTATCAGTTGAGCTCATGATCTGTCCTATATCTTGTATTTATTGAATAAAATTATGTGAGCAGTTAATTAAGTTGATAACAGACCGTTTGCTTGATCGAAGCGTAACTGCATACTTTCGCTGATATTGTGTGGCAAATATGTTAGCGTACACTCCAGTTGTATTCCGCTTTCGTAACTAGTAACAATAACATTGTCTGCTCTAATTCGAGGATCGTAATTGATTATTTGATTAACATTCTGTAAGATTATCTCTTTTAATTCTTCAGTTAGCGGTTCAAACAGTAAATCCCAGATGATTGTACCAAACTCTGGTTGCATTAAACGCTCGCCTTGTCTAGTATAGAAATGATTTAGTAAGTCTTGCTTAACTAGTTCAATGTCGTAAAGGCTGAAATTTTCAGTCGTTGTATTGATTGTACTAAACCCTTTGTACATCTTAGGGGTTACAGTATCTGTTCTTTTAGACCCAACTAGTTTTACTTTATTGTAAAGATCTGACATTATTCTGCTCCTTTAACTTTACTAAAAGTATCAGTAGTTGTTGAATACTTTAGTACAGTTTCGTGTAAGTTTTCATGTCCTGCCCACGGCTCGTGTTCAGGTACTCGCGGTGCTATAATTGCCGCTGTTGCATCAGTCGCTTCGGCACTAACTTCTGAAGATCCGCCGCCACTTGCTGGTTTTGACCAGTACGATGATCCAGACTGCATCCACTGCCCTGCGGCTTTTAAATTTAAATTTGCGCCAGCAGTAATATTAGTATTACTACTAGACTTAATATGCGCTGTTCCAGCAACTAATTTACCGTCAGCTGTGGCTTTTATCTCAACATTAGACGATGCTGTTTGATAAATGTTTTTAGCATTTAAGTTAATATTTTCTTTTGCAGTTAAATTAATATTCTTGTCAGCTGTAAAATTAATATCAGACTCTGAATGTACGCTTATGCTATCTTGTGCATAAATGTCAATTTTACCGTTGCTAGTAAGTTCAATCCAACTTGTTCCTCTAGCATTACCGATATAGATTAAATCTTCGCTATTGTGCAAAAGTATTTGATGTCCTGTACGGGTACGAATTCTAAATAATTCGTTGTGCGGGATTGTAACATTGCCACCAGCTTCGCCTTGCTCAACTGCCGCATATTCAGGAGGGCCATCTTTAGCATGGGTTTTACGAAGGAACTTGTCGTCGCCGTCGTCCATTACAAATGTTGTGCCGCCAAGGCGACTTACAAATGCGTTTGGAATTTTATGTTCTTTCTTACCAATAGCACCTTGCTTGGCTCCGCTTCTCTTGTCAATTGGGCCGGGTGTGCTTATACCAAAAACACTACTAGGTGCTTCACGGCGAGCACTACTTGTTGTGATCCCCCTAATGTCATCAAGCAACAGGCCTTGTTGTTCTAAGATATCTGCTAACGGGTGTCTCGGCTTTTTAACTTGTGTTGGATCTATCGGTGTTTCGTTGATTGTTTTATTGTATTCAGCTACTGGTATTCTTCCTGACCCGTCAACATTATGACTTGTGGCAGCAACACCTGGCACCATAAAATTCATCGACTCGTCTGGTACGCAAGCAAACCAATAGCCGCGTTTTGGATCACCGTCGATAAAAATAACAACTACTGTTGTACCAACATCAGGCGGAACAAACCACATACCGTAGCTCTTCTGAGTATTATTATAATCGTCCGGATCTGCTCCTACATGGTCTACACTAGTTTGTCCCCAGAACGGTGTCATATACTTAACTTGATGTAACTGTCCTTCAGAACTTGAGTTACCTGTTGGTCTTAAAATTTCTACTTCTAATACACCCATATAGGTAGGGTCAAGATGACTTACTACCCTTGCAAGGAAGGGGCCAGGTTTAGGATCTGGTTGATCAACCGGGGCAAAATCATCTGTGTTATCACTCATTATTATTCCTCTGATTTACCATTCTTAGCAGGCGTTGTGTTAGTTGCAGAGAACGACTTGCTTAGATCTGGAGCTTGTGGGTTTTCTTGTTGTGGTCTTCTAAAACCAGATAGCGTTTGTTTAAAGATACCGTTAGAGAACTTACTAACAAGTGTATTAACTTTATATAAACCGCTAAATTGCACAACTGGGGCGCTCTTGCCGCCGGAGAATTTGTATAAACCAGTGTTCTGATCTAAGTCAATCGGAGTCCTGAAGTTTACAATAATATCAACTTCTCCGTTTTGCCAGTTAACAGTTCCGTCTGCATTTAAGTTTCTATACTGAGAAGGCTTTGCTGTGTAATTGCCCTGGCCGCTTTGTGCAATATAATACGGATCTCCCATAATATCCATTGACAGTTCCATCATGTCTTTACCATTAGTGATTGCATCATGAAACAATCTAGCGGCTCTAGTGCCTGCATCTTCGACTCCACCGCCGCCTAGCTTGTCAGTTTTCATTAATGTTTTGAAAAACCCTGCCTGAGTTGGAGTAACACCTGCTTTGTCTGATGGCTTATTACCATTCTCTACTGGTTTTAGTTCAACATCTTTTTCGTTTGTTGCACCAGTTTGCGCAGATGTTTTCACATCTTGTGATGATTTAAAATTGTCTGCGGCAAATGTTGCCATGAAGCTTGCATTAAATTCAATGTTAAAATTTAATACTTCGGTGTTCTTACCTGTATAGATATAATCGTACTGCTTTACTGCTTGTCTTTTTAAATTTTCAATCCCTGGCGGAGTAGAGTTAACTGCCTGGACTCTGCTTGAGTGTACATCGTAAGGTACAACTCTATAGACAATTAATTTTGGTTTAGTACCTGTAACTGCGTAGTTGTCTTCGCTACTAATGTTATAAACTTGCGTGTCGATTCTCCACCAACCCTTCATACCATCTTTATCAATTTTAGATTTGTCTAATGTGTCATTGACAAATTTACTGTTTAGTAACACTTGATTAATTGCATTAGGAATATCAGTGTCTTGTCTAAATCTAAAATCACTTTCTTTAGGGTTTACAGGATTGTTAGCACGGACATTAACTTTCTTTTCGGCATCATAAACTTTGTTGTCTTTGCCTACCGGTGCGTCACCTTTAGTACCAAGGTCAAATTTCATTTCTGCTTTGCCTAATGCATTGCATTGTCCGTCTGGCTGTACTAGAGTGCTGTTGATCTTACTCTTGCTTACTCCTAGCTTTTGAAATAAAGACGACCCGCCAGGTTCACTTTTTGCGGCCGGTGCTGTTGTTGCACCTTTCTTTTCTTCTTTTGATCCAGATGCTGGTGCTGTAGCACTTGACGAAGTGTCTGCTGGAAATATAATAATAACCTCATCAGGAACTTTGATGTTGTTAGCTTTAGCAACATCTCGTAACTTTTGATTAATAACTGCTTGGAGACTTTTTTCTCCAGTTTGTAACATTTCCTGAACTGTTACACCTTTAACAGAAACATCACTTTTAAGTTTTGCGTTTTTAGAAGCTAAGGCTGCTTGATTATAAGGCATGCCTTGACAACTATAAACTGCGCCGTTTTGAGTTACACGCATGTCTAGCATGGTAAACTTAAAAGGCATGTATCTTGTAGTGTTAGGAATTAAATCAAAAGTACCTTTACTGCTATTACCTCTAAACTGAATTGTTAATAAGAACGGAGCGTCTCTATAATTTTTATGACCTGCTTGGTATGCCGCAGTTTGTAGAGCAATCATAAACATGCCCATACTCAACGGTTCAGTAATTTTAAAAGAAAGACCGGTAGCGTTTGTATTGTTGCCTTTTTCGTGGCCTATTACGCTGTTAATTTCTAAATCGTCTATAAAGAAATCAAACTTACCATAAGGTGTTTGAACTCTATTAAACGGATCAGCATTAGCACTCTTACAAATTAAAGGAACAGTCTTGCCTGATAGATAAGTTGAGTCTGGAAAATTTAAATCGTTGTCGGTAAGAACGCCAATACTTAAAACATAGTTGTAAGTAGGGTAAGCAGACAGCGGATTAGGCAGAGGTAATTTTGCTGCCAAATTAACTCCGGAGAATAATCCTTTAAGCCCCGATCCAAGTGCCGCGGCTGGGCCAGACTCCATCAATGACTTTGCGGCGCCTACGCCGGCAGTGGTTGCGCTACCAATTGCATCAAATATTGCCATATTAAATTCCTAAAGCAGTTTTCAAACTACTACCTTTAGGTATGTATATTTTCTTTCCGGTTGTAAAATCAAATACCGGATCTTCGAGAACATCAAGATTGCGCTGTACAAACACCCACCACAATGCGGCTTCGCCGTACAAGTCATACGCTAGTAAATCAGGACGGTATTCGTACTGTGCTTCAATAGTGTATAAGAAGTCATCAGACTCAGCGCTCACTGGACGAATTGAAAGAACATCTAAGTAGTCTTGCTTAACAGGAGTAATATACCAAGGACTTAAATTTGTGTATGAAGTTGCCATATTAGATATATACTACTGAGTTATTCATGTAGCCGCCTGATACGAATCTATCTAGGCTAAAGTTTCTTGCACTATTTCTACTGTAAACAGGTTTTAATGTAATTGATACTGAACTCTTTGTTGGAACATAAGCAAGGCCGCCACTAGTTGAGCCACCAATACCAAATGTACCAGCAAGGTTAGCAATTTGTCCAACACCACCTGCAATGTTTCCAATAGTGCTAGTAATTCCGCTTAGTTGCGGAAGTGCTCCGCCTAGTGTGTCAGCTAGTCCGCCAAGAGAATCAGCTAAGCCGGCAATTTCTCCAGCGGCACTACCTACAACTTCTGTTGTGATATAGTCAACATCGGTGCCTAGGTCAACACTCATACTTGCAACAACAACTGGAACATTCTTAAACACATAAGCACCGTAGCCGTTTAAGAAAACCATAGGAGGTGGGTTACCGGCTTTTGGATCGTTGCCTGAAAACATTTTAGTTAATGATCGTAGATAATGTACTGTTGCAATCCAATATAGTGCCTGAGTTGCATCTTCGCAAAAGAATGGTGCTGTAATTTTGATTTCGCCAGGATCACTCTTTTGGTACGCTTGGAATGTATAATTAGTGTGTACTGTCGGCACACCTTGGTAAGTTGCTCCAGAAGATATGTTAATCTGAGGAGTATATGGAAATATTAAACCGCCTGCTTCTTTAAGAGGCTTAAGGACTGCACTAGTTCTAAAACTAGGCCAGAGAGGTAAACTTAATCGAACACGAAAGTCATTGGCAGCATCATCTCCACCAAACATAGCTACTGCGCTATATATGTCTCCAATTGCTTCACCTGCTGTTGGCAAGTTTACACTTCGAATTGCACTAGCTACGCTAGTTGCGGCTCCAATAGCAGTTCCTAATTTACTAGCTGTTCCGGCAATAGTTGATGCCGCTCCAAAGCTAGCTGATGATGCTCTGAACGATGATGTTCTAGGTTGTCCTCTGTCGAATGGCATATTAATTTGTCCTTTTGATGTAATATTTAGTTGACTTTTTAATATGCGTACTTTATAATAAACAATCCGGAGATACGATTATAATGACAACGAAAGTTAATTACCTAAACAACAAGGATATGTTGTTAGAAATACACAAGAGTAAGAGTAGTTATTGCAGTTTTACCGATCCAAAGTTTCATCAATATGACATTATTTT
>JACCEE012555851.1_pt1 | contig 24960 bp, 27 predicted proteins | sample 7449931 | NCBI WGS metagenome assembly JACCEE01 (sample SAMN15323457, study PRJNA562643) | freshwater metagenome | isolation source: river surface water | place: USA:Blue River Watershed | collected 2017-08-19 | reverse complement strand
TTGGAATACGTCAGCGAATCGCCCGCCTTGGGAATCAAAGGGGTGCATTCATTCGTACTGGTAACGGTGCTGGAGGTTGCAGCAGGCGTAGTCGCCGCAGTCGTCGTACCTGTGGTGGTTGTACCTGTGGCGCTAGTGGTAGTACCAGCAGTACCAGTCGTGGTGGTGGTCGTACTGGATGTACCCGTTGTGCTAGCCGTAGCCGTAGAAGCCGAGGACGTATTGCTACTACCACCGCCACAAGCCGTTAAAACCAGTGCAGCCGATGCCGTCAAAATATGCAGCGCGTTGGTACGTGTGAATGCCATGATGAAACCTCCTAAAAATGAAGGTCTCTGTTGTACCGCACATTGCGCGATTTGTGCAATAACCTCACTAACCGTTACAAGAATCGATCACCGCGCCCCCCAAACACACATCGCCATCGTACAAAACTGCCGATTGCCCGGGGGTGACCGCCCATTGCGGGGTTTCAAAATGCAGGGTGCAGCTATCTGCCGACATGCTTTGCACCGTGCAAGCCGCATCGGTTTGGCGATAGCGCGTTTTGGCGGCAATAGTAGTTTGCATGGGCGGCGTACCCGCTACCCAACTGGCATTTTGCGCCGTGAGTTGGTGCGACTGCAACCACGGATGATCATGCCCCTGCACCACCCACAGTGTGTTATTCGCCATATCCTTACGCGCTACAAACCACGGTGCATGTTCACCGCCGCCTTTTTGCGCCCCTTTTTCTTTGATGCCGCCAATGCCCAGCCCTTGGCGTTGCCCCAGCGTATAAAAACTCAAACCGACATGCTGACCGATGACGCGCCCTTTGGCATCCCGAATCGGCCCTGCTTCTTTGGCGATGTAGCGATTCAAAAATTCCCGAAACGGGCGTTCGCCGATAAAACAAATACCGGTGGAATCTTTTTTCTTGGCATTGGGCAAGCCGATTTCAGCGGCAATACGGCGCACTTCGGTTTTGTGCAGTTCCCCCACCGGAAACAGCGTTTTCGAGAGCTGCGTTTGGGTCAGCCGATGCAGAAAATAACTTTGATCTTTAGAAGGATCAAGGCCTTTGAGGAGTTCAAACAAACCCGAATCGGCGTTCTGCCGCACCCGTGCGTAATGGCCGGTAGCAATTTTTTCCGCACCTAGGCGCATGGCGTGGTCTAAAAACGCTTTGAATTTGATTTCGGCATTGCACAGAATATCGGGGTTGGGCGTGCGTCCGGCTTGGTACTCGCGCAGAAACTCGGCAAACACGCGGTCGCGGTATTCGGCGGCAAAATTGACGTGTTCGATTTCAATACCCAGCACATCCGCCACCGCAGCGGCATCGACAAAATCCACGCGGGAGGAACAGTATTCACTGTCATCATCGTCCTCCCAGTTTTTCATAAAAATGCCGATAACCTCGTACCCTTGCTGCTTGAGCAAGTACGCCGTCACCGCCGAATCCACGCCCCCACTGAGGCCGACCACCACTTTTGATTTTTTTTGCAACATAAATGGATTTTAGATTTGTACGGGAGTAGGATGCTAACGAGGTGAGGAGGTTTTCATGTTTCGGCAAATGCAGCAGGGTTTTACGTTGGTGGAGCTGATGGTGGTCATTTCCATCATCGGCATTTTGGCGATGATGGCATTGCCATCGTACCAAGACCGCATCATCAAAACCCAAGTGCGCGACGGCATGGCGTTGGCGGATTTTGTGAAGCAAGGCGTAGCCACGTACTACACCCGCAACCAAAAAATGCCCGATAACAACGCCGATGCCGCGTTACCCCCAGCCGACAAAATTGTCGGCAATTTCGTGACCCAAGTGGCGATGGAGCAAGGTGCTATCACCATCACCTACGGCAATCGCACCAACGGATTTCTATCGGGCAAAAAACTCACGCTGCGCCCTGCTGTGGTGGAAGGTTATCCTGCCGTGCCGATTGCGTGGGTCTGCGGCATGGCACAAACGCCCAATGCCATGAAAATAATCGGCAACAACCAAACCGATATTCCACTGGCACACCTGCCATTGGATTGCGCCAAATGATGAAACTATGAAAGGAGTTGCCTTATGAATCTTCTTCGTACCCTGATGGTTACTACTGCTTTGCTAGCAGCATCTTCACTATCGACCAACGTTCTGGCGCAATCGGTACAACTAGAGATTACCGATCCACCTGCTAACCACCACTTCGGCAAAATCCCGCTGGCGGCGAATTATGCGGCGCAATACTTTTCGCTGTTCAACCGCAGCAGCAATGCAGTGCAGTTGGGTAAAGTGTCGGTGGATACCGCCGCAGCGGGCGATTTTGTAGTGGGCGGTTCGGATGGATGTAGTAATGCGATTTTGCAACCCAATCAAGGCTGTTCAACGCTGGTCGGATTTGTGCCGACCGAAGTGGGCGCACGCACGGCGCGGCTGGTGTTTCCGGTAGTGAATAGCGAAGTTACCGCTACCCGCATCCTGCAAGGAACAGGAACCACCCAGCCGCTGGATTGTGTGTTGGATTGGGCAGAACAGCAATTCCCCAGCCTATTGAGCAGCCCTACCGCCACCTTCCGCGCTACGCCGTTTTACGCCCGCTGCTACCAAGGGAATAGCCTGTGCATCGGAGCCGATGCCGCCGCTGCAACGCTTGCCGCGCCCAGCGTCTACCTGTACCAAAACCAGAATTTGCAGTTGTTAGGTAAATTAAGCGACATCGCCACTACTGCGCGGTGTACGCAAAATTGATTTTTCAAAATTGGTGGATGAGCGAAAGGGGATAGCGTGTCCCTTTCCAATAATCTTCCATGCACTGCAACACCACGGGGCTGCGGTGGCGGGCGGTGCTGGCGCGGATTTCATCGGCGGTCATCCACACAGTGCGCACGATGCCATCATCTAAACGCCGTTCGGGGTGGAATGCGCCCAGTTCGCCGCAGAAGGCAAAACGCATATAGGTAATATCGCCCTCCGCCGAGCATTCATTGGATGCGGGGCGCGATAAATACACACCCAAAAGCGATGTCGGCGTGAAATCGTAGGCGGTTTCTTCCACGGTTTCGCGCACACAGGCATCGGGCAACGATTCACCGTAATCGAGATGCCCCGCCGGATTATTCAGGCGTAAACCATCGGGCGTTTCTTCCTCTACCAACAAAAAACGACCATCCTGCTCAATAATGGCTGCAACGGTCACATTGGGTTTCCAGCGTTTACTCATACTTCCATTTCATTTATAAACGAAGACTAATATATTTCTGTAAGGAGACGAACCATGTCAATGGATGATTCATCCACAACGCGGCAACGCATCGGCGTGCCGCGCGAGACTTTCCCGCTAGAAAAGCGAGTGGCAACTGTACCCGAGGCGGTCGAAAAGCTCATGAAATTGGGCTTTACGGTAGCCGTTGAAGCGGGGGCTGGCGCTCTTGCCAATATGGATGATGATGCCTACCGTGCAGTCGGTGCGGAAATTATCGACAACCCGCAAACACTGTGGCAACAATCCGACATCGTGTTCAAGGTGCGTCCGCCCACGCCCGATGAAGTAGCGATGATGCACGCAGGGCAAACCATCATCGGTTTTATTTGGCCCGCGCAAAACCCCGAATTGATGCAGCAACTGGCGGCTAAACAAGTCACCGCACTGGCTATCGACGCACTGCCGCGTATGTTGAGCCGCGCCCAGAAGATGGATGCGCTCACGTCCATGGCAGGCGTTTCCGGTTACCGTGCGGTGATTGAAGCGGCGAATGCCTTTGGTCGATTCTTCAACGGGCAAATTACGGCGGCGGGCAAAGTTCCACCTGCTAAAGTGTTTATCGCTGGGGCTGGCGTGGCAGGTTTAGCCGCGATTGGCACGGCGGTCGGTTTGGGTGCGATTGTGCGTGCCAACGATACCCGCGCGGAGGTTGCGGATCAAGTCAAATCGCTGGGCGGTGAATTTGTCAAAGTCGATTACGACGAAGAAGGCGGCGGCGGCGGCGGTTACGCCAAAGTGATGAGCGAAGGCTTCCAACAAGCGCAGCGCGAGATGTATGCCAAGCAAGCGCGGGAAGTGGACATCATCATCACCACCGCCTTGATTCCGGGCAAGCCCGCGCCCAAGCTGATTACCGCCGACATGGTGAAAAGCATGAAAGCCGGAAGCGTCATCGTCGATATGGCAGCCGAGCAAGGTGGTAATTGCGAATTGACCGTCCCGGGGGAAGCCGTGGTGCGGCATGGGGTCACGATTGTGGGTTATACCGATTTGGCTTCGCGCTTGGCGAAACAATCATCGACGCTCTACGCCACGAACCTGTTCCGCCTCACCGAAGAATTGTGCAAAACCAAAGATGGCATCATCAACGTCAATATGGAAGATGATGCGATTCGCGGTTTAACCGTCATCAAAGAAGGCACGGTCACATGGCCAGCACCCGCGCCCAAATTGCCGCCCGCGCCTGCCGCCAAACCCGCAGCAGCGGTTGCAGCACCCGCCGCGAAAAAAGGCGGACATGGACACGGTAGCCCCTCCGCGCCGATGCCAACGAGTACCTTGTTGATAGTTTTCGGGGTCGCCGCCGTTTTGTTTGCGATTGTCGGCGCGTATGCACCCGCTGCGTTCTTGGCGCACTTTACGGTGTTTGTGTTGGCGTGTTTCGTGGGCTATATGGTGGTGTGGAACGTCACGCCCGCCCTGCATACGCCCTTGATGAGCGTGACCAACGCCATCAGCAGCATTATTGCGATTGGTGCGCTGGTACAAATCGCGCCGCCCCAAGGCACAAATGACATCATCCGCTGGCTCGCGCTCGGTGGCATTGTTTTAACCACCATCAATATGTTCGGCGGCTTTGCGGTAACGCATCGGATGCTCGCCATGTTCCGCAAATAAGCAGGAGATATTTTCATGAATGACGGTTTATCGACAGTCTCCTACATCGGAGCAACGATTCTTTTTATTCTGAGTTTGGGCGGTTTATCCAACCCCGAAACCTCGCGCCGAGGCAATCTGTACGGCATCATCGGCATGGCGTTGGCGGTGCTGGCGACAGTGTTCGGCTCGAAAGTTACCGCTGCTGGAATCCCGTACATCATCGCGGCAATGGCAGTAGGCGGATTCGTGGGCGTGTACGCCGCCCGCACCGTGCAGATGACGCAAATGCCCGAACTGGTCGCGCTGATGCACAGCTTGGTGGGCGCAGCAGCGGCATTGGTCGGATTTGCGAGTTACCTTGACCCCTCCGCTTCCTTAACGGGTGTGGAAAAAACCATTCACGAAGTCGAAATCTATGTCGGCATATTGATTGGCGTGGTGACCTTTGCCGGATCGCTGGTCGCATTCGGGAAACTGAACGGCAAAATCGGCGGCAAACCGCTTTTACTCCCCGGTCGGCATTTTCTGAACCTGCTGGGTTTGTTGATTGTGATTGGATTCGGCAAAAGCTTCTTGAACGCCCACACCATTGAAGACGGCATGATTCCGCTGTTCGTGATGACCGCGATTGCCCTGCTGTTTGGCATCCACATGGTGATGGCGATTGGCGGCGCGGATATGCCCGTGGTGGTTTCCATGCTGAATAGCTATTCGGGCTGGGCGGCGGCGGCAACCGGATTTATGCTGAATAACGATTTATTGATCGTTACCGGAGCGCTGGTGGGTTCAAGCGGCGCGATTCTGTCCTACATCATGTGCAACGCCATGAACCGCAGTTTCTTCAGCGTGATTGCGGGCGGATTCGGTTCGGGCGCTCCTAAAGCTGTAGCAAAGAGTGGTGAGCCTGCCGCGCCTGTGGGCGAAGTGACTCCCGTTTCTTCGACCGAGACCGCCGAGCTTTTGCGTGAAGCGAAAAGCATCATCATCGTTCCGGGCTATGGCATGGCGGTAGCGCAAGCCCAGCACACCGTGTTTGAAATCACCAAGGTGTTGCGCGAAAAAGGCGTGAATGTGCGCTTTGGTATCCACCCCGTCGCCGGACGAATGCCCGGTCACATGAACGTGCTACTCGCCGAGGCCAAAGTGCCTTACGACATCGTGATGGAAATGGACGAGTTGAACGATGATTTCCCCGAAACCGATGTATCTATCGTCATCGGCGCGAACGACATCGTGAACCCCGCCGCGCAAGACGACCCCACAAGCCCCATCGCTGGAATGCCGGTGTTGGAAGTCTGGAAAGCGACAACCTCCATCGTCATGAAACGCAGCATGGCTTCGGGTTATGCGGGGGTTGATAACCCGCTTTTCTACAAAGAAAACAACCGTATGCTGTTTGGCGATGCGAAGAAGATGCTGGATGAAGTGTTGACCGCATTGAAGGCGTAACAAAGGAATTTATCAATCTCAACATAAACCACCGAACGGCATCCGTTGCCGCTTCGGTGGTTTATAGTGGTGGGTTAAGCGCAAAAAATTGTGTTGCCCCCCACAAGTCAGAGGGATGCCTTTTGTCATTCATCAGACGAGCAATTGATAAAAAATCTAGTAACTAATCCAAAGGTATCACCTTGAACCCCACATTCAAAATCCACATTACAGGAATTCAAAAAGATTTTTCAGAAGAATCATCACGGCAGTTACTTGCTTTATTATTTAATGTTCCAGAAGATAAACTAGCACCTATTTTTAAGACCCCGCTATATACAGTTAAAAGAGGGCTTGATGAAAAATCTGTAGCAAAATATGAGATAGCTCTCAAAGAGTGTGGTTGTCTTTGTCAAATTGAGGAAGAATTAAAAGACGTACAAAAATCTTTTTCAGAAGATATAAATATTGAAAATAAAATAAAAATGATATTTTGCCATAATTGTGGTAATAAAATTCCATCATCCATATCCAATTGTCCCCATTGCGGTGCTGTCCAAGAAATTTCTCATCGTTATACCAATCCAGAAGACCCCATTCCACAAGGCGTGAAAGGATGGTCTTGGGGTGCATTCTGGCTCAACTGGATATGGGCTATTGGCAATAAAACATGGATAGGATTGATTGCATTAATTCCAGTTGTAGGATTGATTATGTCAATCATACTAGGATTCAAAGGAAGAGAATGGGCTTGGAAAAACAATCAATGGAATGATTTGGAACATTTTAATAGTGTTCAAAAGAAATGGTCATTCTGGGGTTGGGTATTTTTTGGCGTGAGTTTTTTCGTTGTACTTATGGTTACCATCATACTTATTGGTATCCCGCGATACGAAGAGTATAAAAATAGCCAATCTAATTCCGATGAAACCCCTGTATTGATTCTCACCCCCCCTCAGCCCACATTGAATTCAGATAAGCCAAAAAATGAGATTGAAAAGAAAATCACTATTGGCGTTATACAAGAATTCGTATGCGGAGATTATTGTTATTTAACTATTTTAAGCAAAGATGACAACAATACAATCACTTTTATGGGTGATGGAGGTGCAGCAGAGTCCGATGGCGAGGTAAAAAAAGAATTTCAAAATGTAGAACTAAGAATACTATGGCACACAGAAAAAATCTACATCCCAGAGGGGCAAGTATTTCAAATGGTAAATATCATAGATAATCTAGAAAAAGTTAAATAATTTAAAAATAAAAAGGTGACTATTTTGACCCTTAAGTTTAATGTTTTTATTCACGGAATTTCACCTAATTTTTCCAAGGAAATGGTGGTAAAAAATCTGTCTATCTTATTTAAAAACACCGAAGAAAAATTACGACCTATTTTGGAACAAGAAAGATTTCTTATAAAAAGGTCTGTTGATATTCGTTCGGCGCACAAATACGTGTGTGCTCTAAAAAAATGTGGCTGTATTTGCCTTGTTGAGGAAGAGGAGCAAGATGGTATTGTGATGAGCATTGATCTTGATGCCCAATAAAAAACTCAGAACCCTCAAAACATCTACGAACAGCCATGTTCCCGTTCATTCGTTTCGTTTTTGGTGTCATCCAATGCAATACGTATGAAGTGTTGACCGCGTTGAAGGCGTAACCCACAATTCCCCCATGAGTACACCCGCACCCGAACCCAAAGCCGCTCCTGCTGCGGCAACCAAACCGAAGCCTCCGGCAGTGGCGGCGCGGGTGCGTGAGTTTTTGCAAAACCGTAAAAATCCCAAAAAAGCCGATACCCCGCCACCCGTCTCCGTTCGGGCGCGTCATTTCGTTCAAAGCCATTGGAATTGGAAAAAGGTTTTGATGGGGATAGCGGGCGGTACGGTGGTGTTGGGGGCGGCGGCATGGCACTATCTGCCGGATGTCATCAAGGAAATGGCGGAAGAAGAGGGGAGTGCCATACTGGGGCGCAAAGTCACCATCGGTTCTATGGAATGGGATCCGCTGGCGATGGAATTCAATCTCTCCAACATCACCATTGCGGGAGCGCCAACCAAAAAAGGCGTGCCTCTGCCGCAGCTCACCCTTCAGAAACTGTATGTCAATGCCGAGTGGGAATCGCTCATCCGGTTGGAGCCGGTGCTGGAAAACATCACCATCGAAGCCCCCCACATCCGCGTAACCCATCGCGGTAAGGGCGCTTACGATTTTGACGACATCCTCAAAAACCTGAGCAAGTGGCAAAACGCCCATCCATCCGACCCCGATGCACCGTCTACCCCCTTGGCACTTTACAACATCGTTCTGAAAAGTGGCACGATTGAGTTTATCGACCACCTGCCCACGGGTGAGGTGCAGTCGCATCGCTTGAATAAACTCGAATTGGGTATTCCCTTTTTCAGCAATATCGCCACCCACCGCGCGGTCACGGTGCAGCCGCGTTTGGCATTCGATTTGAACGGAAGCCATTTTGAAACGGTCGCCACCACCACGCCATCGCTTTCTGAAACCGCCAAAACCAGCGCCCACTTCAAAATTTCCCGCTTTGATGTGGCGCAGTATGCGGCTTACCTTCCTGCCAATTTACCCCTGCGCCCCCAAAGTGCAGTGATTGATGCCGATTTTCACCTGCAGTTTGATGCCGTTGAACCGGATATTTTGGAAAGCAAAGTTCCCTCGTTCAGTTTAAGCGGCACGATGAATGCCAGCAATGTGGCGCTGGTCGATGCCCAGCATCAACCGGCCTTGACGCTCAACCATCTCACGCTCGCGGTGAAGGAAGCGCGTCCATTGGAGCAGATGCTCAAGCTCCAATCGCTCACCCTGCAATCGCCCACCCTGTATGCCACACGCAACAAGCAAAAGCGCATCAACTGGGATTTCGCGCCGAAAAAAGGAACGACCACCCCCACCACCGCGAGCAAACAAAAACCGTGGTCGGTTGAATTAGCGCAATTCGAGATGCAGCAAGGCAGCGTGCATTGGACGGATGCCGTCCCCGCCGCGCGTTTGAGCGTGGAACACTGGAACCTGAAAGCACAATCCGTGCAATGGCCCCTCACGGCGAACCCGACACCGTTTCAAACCAGCTTCACCGTTCCAGCACCTGCGCATCACAACGGCAACGCGGGGCAATTCAGTGCCAAGGGTCAATTCAGCCAGAAAGCGGCAACTGCCAACCTCCATGTACGGGATGCCAATTTGGCACTGGGGCAACCTTATCTCACATCGCTTTTAGAACCCATGCTCTACGGTTTGGTCGATACCGATATGGACGTGACATGGAAGGGCGTTGGACTCCCCTCCCTCTCTATTTCACGCGGTGCGATACGCCAGTTTGCCCTCAAATTCCCGCACACCTTGCCCAAAGAGGCCAAAAGCTCCGAGATAGCCGCCCACGATTTACCGAGCTGGGAAGTGCTAGACCTCACCAAAGCGGTCATCGACTTCAATAGCCGCAGCACTGCGGCTGAAAAAATCATTCTGCGCTCGCCCAGTTTGATGGCACACCGCAACGCCAAAAAGCAATGGGTTGCCTTGCAGTGGTTGAAGGATAAAACCTTGTTAGCCCCACCCCCTGCGGCAGATACCGGCATTAACTTGGATGCAGCGGTGGAAATCACCCAATCGGTGACCGAATCCGTCACCCAGTCGGTGACCGAATCGCTTGCGCAATCGGTCAGCACGGTGAAGGCGATGGTTGCCGGTGCATCCTCGCCCAGCCATCCGGCATCCGCACCCCCCCCTGTTGCATTGAAGAAATCGGGGCCATGGACATTCAAGGCCCATGCGATTCAAGTGGAACAGGGTCATATTCGCTTTGATGACCGCGCCCCCTCACCGCGTGGGATACGCTTTGAATTGACCGATTTCTCCTTAGACATCAAGACATTTGAACTCCATAAAAAAGAGGCGATGCCCATAACCCTATCGGCACGCATGAAATCGTCCCGTACACTGGATAAAACCGAGCCGGGTTACCTCGGTTTTGCCGGAAATGTCCATTGGAGTCCGGTAGTCATTCAAAAAGGAAGCATCAATCTGCAAGCGGTTCCCCTGCATGTGTTTGCGCCCTATCTGGCGAACCGGCTGACCTTTAGCACCGAAAGTGCCGATACCACCTACAAAGGAACACTCGAACTGGCAATCCCCCCCGAAGGGGATATGCGGTTCCAGACAGCCGGCGATGCAGTGCTACATAGCTGGAATCTGCAAAAAGTCAGCAGCAAAGGCAATTACGAAGATTTACTGCGCTGGGGTTCCTTGCAACTTCCCGGCATTGATTTGCACATTGAACCGGAAAAATCCACGCAATTCAAACTCAAAAGTGCCACGCTCTCGGATTTTTATGCCCGTGTGGAAATCGACAAAGCAGGGCAATTAAACCTGCAAAAACTCTATAAAAGCCCGCCCCTCCCACCCGGGCAAGAGCCGGAAGAAAGCCTACCCGCCGACATCACGCTAGGCCCTATGCAGATAATCAATGGCACGGTGGCGTTTTCAGATATGCATATCTCCCCCAGTTATTCGGCCAATTTAAGTGAATTGCAGGGAAAAATCAGCCAATTCACCTCCACGCACCGGCTAGGGGAAATCCAGTTGGCCGATATTGCCATTTCAGGCAAAGCCGAAGGCTCTGCCTTGCTAGAGCTGACGGGCAAAATCAACCCCCTCGCCAAACCGCTGGTAATGAACATTCGGGGCAAGGTGCGGGATTTGGATTTACCCACGCTCAACACCTATTCCGAAAAACACATGGGCTATGCGATTGACAACGGCAAGCTCAATATGGACATCGAATACAGCATTCAACCCAATGGCGATTTGGTGGCCAACAATCGGCTGGTACTTAAACAACTGGCGTTGAGCGAGAAGGAGGACGATTCCATCAGCAAGCTACCGCTCAAACTGGCGGTTTCGCTGCTGTCGGATCGCAATGGGGTGGTTCATATGGATTTACCCATCAGCGGCAACCTGAACGAACCCGCGTTTGAGATTGCCGCCGTGCTGTGGGAGCTTTTCAGCAACTTGATCATGAAAACGCTCACCGCCCCCATCACCTTATTGGCGAAAGTATTGGGGGCCGATGATGGCGGGCAAACCGAATGGAATTCCGTGTATTTTGACGAAGGAAGCAGCACCCTGAATTCCTCCGCTTTGCGCATCTTGAACCAGCAAATCGAACTTCTGAAGGCGCGTCCCGAACTCCAAATCACCATCACAGGCGAGGCGTATTTGGCCATCGAAAAAAACGCCTACCAAAAACAGGAACTGGACAAGATGGTGTACCAAGAAAGGCAACGCCGCGCCCTGCGTGACGAAAGCCTGAACGCTACCCCCATCACCAAAGAGGAATATGCAGAATTGGTGCGTTTGATTTTCCGCCGTTCGGATCTGCCCAAGCCGCGTAATGCGCTGGGTGTCGTGCAAGAAGTTCCCGATGCTGAGATGAAAGAGGCGGTGTTCAACAGCATTGTGATCACCGAGGAATCGATGCGCGAACTGGCGTTTCAACGCAGCCAAACCGTGAAAGAATATGTCGAGAAACGGGGTATCAGTAAAGATCGTGTCTTCTTGCAGGCACCCAGAACCCACAACCCTGAAACCGATTGGAAACCACGCGCCCAAGTGGGTATTCGGGGTAAGGGGTAAATAAGGGCTTTACTTCAACCATCCCCTGCGGCGGAAATACCACATGGGAATGAGCGCACTGGCAAGCATCAATGCCAGTGCATAAGCGTAGCCATACGTCCATTCCAATTCGGGCAGGTGCTTGAAATTCATGCCGTACAAACTGGCAATCAAGGTAGGGGGTAGTAACGCGACACTGGCCACCGAGAAAATTTTAATGATTTTATTTTGATTGATATTAATAAAACCAACGGTCGCATCCATTAAAAAGTTGATTTTATCGAACAGAAAAGCGGTGTGAGAATCCAAAGAATCAATATCGCGCAGAATTTGACGGGCTTCTTCAAACTGTTCGGCATTGAGCATTTTGCTGCGCATCATGAAACTCACCGCACGGCGTGTATCCATGACATTGCGGCGAATGCGCCCGTTCATATCCTCGTGCCTTGCAATCGCACCCAGCACTTCGCTCGCCATGGCATCGGTCACATCACCGGAAAGGACTTGGGTGCTGACTTTTTCTAAATCGTCGTAAATGCCTTCCAGCGTGTCGGCGGAGTATTCGGCATCGGCATCAAAGAGCTTGAGTAAAACTTCTTTGGCATCTTCCAGCAGACCGGGCGCACGGCGGGCGCGCATACGCAGGAGGCGAAAGACGGGAACATCTTCATCGTGAATCGAAAACAATACGCCTTTGCTCTTCAAATCATCGTTAAGCAGATTCAAAATAAAGGCGACACGTACCGTGCGGGGGTCTTGTTCATCGGCGATCAAAAAGTCGCTGCGAATGTGCAATTCGCCATTGTCTTCGGCGTAAAAACGGGCAGATTCTTCAATGTCTTCGTCCATCGCGTCTTCGGGAATGGAGAGACCGTAATACTGCTTAATCCAGCGTTTCTCTTCCAATGAAGGTGACTCCAAGTCCACCCAAATCGGCTGAAACTGCGATAACTCTTCCAATGATTCAATTTCTTCCTGTACCAGCCGCCCATTGGAGAGGGTAAAAACATTCAGCATGGAGAGTCTCCTTTGTACGCTTGAATCCGTGCAAAGCCTCTGATTATTGCATTGGAAAATGACGGTTTTTGGTGACAAAAAGAGAATTTGAAATAATTTTCATTTACCCCCAATTTCCCCCCTAAATCGTTGCACACCCTGGCCAATTCGTGGCATAGTGAAGCCACGCTGCAAGGCGTTACAACCGAGTAATTGGAGATTTTTATGAACTTGACGATCAGCGGTCACCATGTTGAAGTTACACCAGCCATGCGCAGTTATGTCACCACGAAATTGGACCGGATTACCCGCCACTTTGACCAAGTGGTGGACGTGAAGGTACTGCTTTCGGTGGAAAACGAAAAGGAAAAAGAGCGTCGGCAACATGCAGAATGCAATATCCACGTTAAAGGCAATGACATGTTCGCCCAAACTGCCCATTCCGATTTGTACGCTGCCATCGACGAATTGATGGATAAACTGGATCGCCAAGTCGTCCGCCATAAAGACCGTATTCAGAGCCATTCGCACAGCGCCCCCAAGCGTTTGATGTAATGCCCTGATACCCCCAATCAACCGCCCTTGATGGGCGGTTTTTTTTGGGCATAAAATTCCCTCCATGAACCAATTAGTAAGCATCTTGTCACCTGCCCGGGTATTGGCGCAAGTTGAAGTCACCAGCAAAAAAAGAGCCTTTGAGGAGGCTGGTTTGCTGTTTGAAAATTCACATGGTTTGAACCGCACGCTGATTACGGACAGTCTTTTCTCCCGCGAGCGTTTAGGCTCGACCGGCTTAGGTCACGGTGTAGCAATTCCACACGGTCGCATTAAAGGGTTGAAAGCACCTTTGGCGGCGGTGTTCCAGTTGCGCAACCCAATCGGCTTCGATGCCCCCGACCAGCTTCCGGTGCGGTTGCTGATTTTTCTGCTCGTCCCCGAAGCAGCCACCCAAAAGCATTTGGAAATTTTGGCCGAAATCGCACAATTACTCAGCGATGCCGATATTCGCTCCCGCTTGGTGGATTGCGATGATTCGACGCACTTGTACGACCTCATCCTCCAATGGTGTGATGCGGCCGCCGTCCCTGCGCTGGCATCGTGAAACCCACCGCTGTTATCAGTGCCGATGCACTGTTTGAGGAATTTCGCACCCGTCTGCAATGGAAATGGCTGGCTGGATTAGAAGCCTCCGAACGCCGCTTTGACGAAACCGCTGTGCGCGAAGCCAGTTCAGGGGCAGATTTGGTAGGCTACCTCAACTACATCCACCCCTATCGGGTGCAGATTTTGGGCAAGCGGGAAATGGCCTATATCTGGGGGAGTACACCGGAAGATACCACCCGCCGCATCGCCCGCATCATCACGCTGGAACCCCCCGCACTGATTGTGGCCGACGGAGAAGCCCTGCCCGCTGAATTGGTCACGGTGTGCGAACGGGCGCGTATCCCGCTCTTCATCACCGATAAACCCTCCGCTTTTGTGATTGATCTGCTGCGTGCCTATCTCTCTAAACACTTTGCCGACCGCATCACCATGCACGGCGTGTTTATGGATATTCTGGGTTTGGGCGTGATGATTACGGGCGAATCGGGTCTGGGTAAAAGCGAATTAGGGCTGGAGCTGATTTCACGCGGCAATGGGTTGATCGCCGATGATGCCGTGGACTTGTACCGCATCAACCACACCACCATCGAAGGCCGCTGTCCTGAACTGCTGCAAAACCTGCTGGAAGTGCGTGGGATTGGTTTGTTGGATATTCACTGCATTTTTGGCGAAACCGCTGTGCGGCGCAAAATGCGGCTGAAACTGATTGTGCATTTGGTACGGCGTGAAACAATGGAACGCGATTACGAACGCATTCCCACCGAACCCCTGACACAGGATATTCTGGGTGTTCCTATCCGCAAAGTCATCATTCAGGTGGTGGCAGGCCGTAACATCGCCGTATTGGTCGAAGCCGCCGTGCGCAATACCATCTTGCAACTGCGCGGTATCGACACCTATCAGGAATTTCTCGAACGCCACCGGAAAGCCATGAGCCATGATTAGATTGCCATTATTTGTAGGATTTGTAGGATCGCTGCTCTTGCTCAGCGGATGCAGCAGCATCAATACCGCCAGTGAGGGGGTCGTCAGCGCACTGACACCCTACCGAAACGACATCGTACAAGGCAATGTCGTCACCCGCGAACAATTCGAGCTACTGCGGACGGGCATGACCCGCCAACAGGTGCGTGGCATTTTGGGTACAGCACTGCTCACCAGCATTTTCCACGCCGACCGCTGGGACTACGTTTTTACCTTGAAGCGCCAAGGCGTAGAACCCCAAACGCGCAAAGTACAAGTCTTTTTCAAGAACGACGTACTCGAACGCACCGAATCCGACCCACTCCCCACCGAATCCGAGTTTGTAGCGACATTGCGTAAATAATTCTACACATTACATTAAAAACCATGAATAACACCAATGAGACCCCACACGCCATCGCGGTCGCCGGAGCTTCCGGTCGCATGGGAAAAATGCTGATTGAAGCCGTCCACAACGCCGACGACTGCACTTTGAGCGGCACGCTCGACATTGGCTGCGACCTGCGCGAAAGCCTGAAAGGTAGCCAAGCCCTCATCGACTTCACCCGCCCCGAAGGAACGATGGAACATCTCGCTGTGTGCCGCGAGCTGGGCATTGCCGTGGTGATTGGCACAACCGGATTCACCGAGGCGCAAAAAGCCGACATCGCGGTGATAGCCCAATCCATTCCCATCGTCATGGCTCCCAATATGAGCGTGGGCGTGAATGTTACCCTCAAGTTATTGGAAATGGCGGCCAAAGCGATGGCAACGGGTTATGACATCGAAATCGTCGAAGCCCACCACCGCCACAAGGTCGATTCGCCTTCTGGCACGGCGCTCAAAATGGGCGAAGTGATTGCCGATGCGCTGGGACGCAATTTGAAAGACTGCGCCGTCTATACCCGCGAAGGCATTACGGGCGAACGTGACCCCTCTTCCATCGGCTTTGCCACCATTCGCGGTGGTGATATTGTGGGCGACCATACCGTGCTGTTTGCCGGAACGGGTGAGCGTATCGAGATCAGCCACAAATCCTCCAGCCGCGTGACCTACGCCCAAGGCAGCCTACGGGCAGTGCGCTTTTTGGCGGATAAAAAATCCGGCTTGTTTGATATGTTTGACGTACTGGGACTGCGGTGAATCCGACACTCTCCACCCTCATCAACCAAAGCGATGCCGTGGGTTTGGCGGTGGCGCTCATTTTGCTGGGTATGTCGGTCACCAGTTGGGTGGTGATTGTGTGGAAGGGCTGGATGCTATTCCGCGCCCAGCGTGATATGCCCATCGGTTTGGCAGCGTTCTGGCAAGCTCCGCATTGGCAAGGCGGCGAACAAGCGCTGCAAACCTTGGATAGAGAACGCTTGCTGTTACCGCTGGTAGCAGCGGTGCAGGTGCAGACGATCAACACACTGGCAGGCATCGCCGACCGTGCGCAACAACGCACCCGCCTGCTGCGCGATGCCCTGCACGGGGTTTTGGCGCGGCTGCAATCGGGGCAAGTGTGGTTGGCAACTATTGGGGCAACCGCGCCGTTTGTCGGGCTGCTGGGTACGGTATGGGGCATTTACCACGCGCTATTGGGATTAGCCGGAGCGGGCAATAACCTCAGCATCGACCAAGTAGCAGGGCCGGTGGGCGAATCGCTCATCATGACCGCAGCGGGTTTGGCGGTGGCGATTCCGGCGGTGCTGGGTTACAACCTCTTGGGGCGCAAAATCGCCCACCTTGAAGCCAACTTAGAAGGCTTTGCCCACGATTTACGTGAACTGCCTGAAATGCTATGAGCTTCGGTCGCCTTGAACGCCCCTCCCCGTCGCAGCCCATGAGCGACATCAACATGACCCCGTTGGTCGATGTGATGATGGTGCTGGTGGTGATTCTTATCATCACCGCGCCCTTGCTCGCCAGTGCTATCCGCGTGGATTTGCCCAAGGCCAAGGGTACGAGCAGCACGGCATCGGCGGCGCGTCCCGTGATGCTTTCCTTAACCGCCGAGAGTTTGGCGCAAGGCAAAGCCTTTGTGAACGACCAGTCTGTTGAACTCAGTGCATTGCAATCCACCCTGCAAAACATCGCCGCGAACCAGCCCGATGCCGAGGTGCGTTTGCGTGCCGATGCCACTGTGGCCTACGGGCGCGTGGTGGAAATCATGGGCTTGATTCATCAGGCAGGATTGCATCGCATTGGCTTTGAAGCCAAGCCCAATTAAAGCCGCTTCCGGGGTCGGATTTGCGTTCGGGTGCGATGTGTTCATGCCCTGCGATGTAGCGTATCGGGTAACGCACCATCAGCGCACGGCAGAGCGTAGCGAGGGCGGTGTATTGCGCAGCTTCAAAGGTATCGCCCGATAAGCCTTCTAGCTCGATGCCGATGGAATCATCGTTGCAATTATCCCGCCCCCGATAATGCGATACCCCCGCGTGCCATGCGCGGTCGTCGCAGCTCACCAACTGGTAAACACTTCCATCACGGCGAATGAAAAAATGCGCCGAAACCTGCATCCCTTCAATGGCTTTGAAATACGGATGCAGGGACGTATCCAGCCGATTCGCAAAAAAATCCAACACCGCCGAACCACCATACTGCCCGGGTGGTAGGCTGATGGAATGAATCACGATCAAATCAATCACCGCCCCCGCCGGACGTGCGCCGAAGTTGCTGCACGGGTGGCGGGTGGCGGGGGTGTACCAGCCTTGGTGAAAGGAATTTTCTTTTTCGTACATACAATATCGATTCATTAAAGCCACCCATGAAAATCGTATTTGACCCCGATAAGGATGCCATCAACACCAACAAGCATGGAGTATCTCTTCGAGATGCCAGTCAGTTTGAATGGGATACCGCCATTTCTTGGCCAGACCAACGCCACCAATATGGAGAAAATCGCATGGTAGGCATTGGTTACATCGGTCATCGCCTTTTTGTTATCGTATTTGTTGATCGGGATGGTATGCGCCGGATTATCAGTTTGCGCAAAGCCAATAAGCGTGAGGAAAGAATGTATGCCGAAACTTAAATCAACCCACATCGCGGTTACCGATGAGGAAGATCGCACCATCACCGCCGCCGCATTGTCTGACCCCGATGCGATTCCATTAACCGAAGCAGAATGGCAAATGGCTAAACCACTCGTGCGTCTGGGGCGACCCAAAGCCAAAGAAACCAAGCAATTGGTGACGATCCGCCTATCGCGTGATGTGGTTAATCAGTTTCGCGCAACAGGCAACGGATGGCAAACCCGTATGGATTTTGCCTTGCGTCAATTCATCACGGAACACCCCTTGGAGGCTGCTCCCGCCAAGTAACGCTCAAGCCGCCTGCTCCTCCCCTTCTTCCCCTTCACGCGGCACATCAATTTTCAGGCGGTTGATACGGTAGCGTATTTGGCGCAAACTCAAACCCAGTTGGCTCGCAGCAAGGGTGCGGTTGTAGCCGGTCGATTGCAGGGCGCGGATCAAAATGGCGCGTTCTTGTTGATCCAAATGCTCTTGTAAATCAATGGGAAAGCCCTCCCCCCACCCCTCACCGACCGAGGGAGGGAAGGAAGGCATAGCACAAGGGTAACCCTCGTCTCCCCGTGGGGGTTGGGATGAAGGTTTATCCAACAAATCCTGCAATCGAATACAGCTTCCATCGCACAAGGCAACAGCGCGGTGCAGCAAGTTTTCCAGCTCACGCACATTGCCCGATAGCGGAAGATTACACAGCGGCTCCAGCACTTCGGGCGCAAGGCGGGGGGCGGGTACGCCCGATTCGGTGGCAATACGCTCCAATAACGATTGGCACAATGCGGGCAAATCCTGCCGACGTTCGCGCAACGGCGGAATCTGCAAATCAATCACGTTCAAGCGGTAAAACAAGTCTTGGCGGAAACGACCTTCGGCGACTTCTTCTACTAGGTTTTTGTGCGTGGCGCTGATGATGCGGGCATCCACCGGAATTTCTTGCGTGGAACCGACGGGGCGAATGCTGCGCTCCTGAATCGCACGCAGCAATTTCGACTGCATGGAAAGCGGCAAATCCCCGATTTCATCCAAAAACAGCGTGCCACCCTGCGCGGCTTGAAAAAACCCCTCGCGGTCGGCGTTTGCTCCGGTGTACGCGCCTTTTTTCGCACCAAAAAATTCGGCTTCGAGCAGATTTTCCGGTATCGCGCTGCAATTCACGGCAACCCATGCGCCACTCGCGCGGTGGCTGTTGGCGTGCAAGGCCGTCGCTACCAATTCTTTGCCCGTGCCGGATTCACCCCAGATATGCACCGGAGCCATGCTACGCGCTACTTTCAATCCGTTCTTTGAGCGCACGCATCGCCACCGATTCGCCCACCAAGCGGGAAAGCGCCCATTCACCACAATGCAGCGGTGAAGGCTGGCTTTGCTTGGTGCTTTTTGTTGTGTGATTTATTGCATTATTTGCTATGCTATTCGTAGCACACTGTGCAGACGGAGCTTGCAGTGCAGCCGAAACGGCTGTACGAAACTGCTTCAAATCGACTGGCTTGGTCAAATAATCAAACGCGCCCGCTTTCAACGATTCCACGGCATTGTGAGCCGAGCCGTAAGCGGTAATCACGATGCTGCGTTCCGTGCGCTGCTGTTTACGCAGGTGTTCCAAAATCTGGATACCCGTTCCATCCGGCAAGCGCATATCGGTGATGATGACATCGAACTGCTGCTGGGTGATGCACGCCAGCGCTTCCTTTTTGTCGCCTGCTGTGTCCACGCGATACCCTTCGCGCAGCAAGCTGAGTTCGTAGAGGGTGCGCAAATCCGGCTCATCATCAATCACCAGAATGCGGGGCGTAGCAGGATGGTTGGTGGAAGGATGTGCCATGTGGTTAGCCATGTTGAAAAGTGCTTACTACAAATTCGTTCCCCTCCACCGCCAGCCCGCGTGTGTTGCGGATGTTGCGCTGGTAGTGGATGCTGGCATGGTGGCGTTCGCACAGCTCGCGGCAAATGAACAAGCCCATGCCGCTGGAACGGCTCTCTGAGGAAAAGAATGGCTCAAATAAATGCCGTTCAATGGATTGATCCAAAGGCTGCGCCTCGCTCCACACGGCGATGCTATGCGGCTGGGTGAACACCTGAATGCTCTCAGGCTGATTGTGCGTATAGCGCAATGCGTTGTCCAGCAGGTTCACCAGCACACGCCGCAAATGGTCGGCATCAAAAACGATGCGGCATCCTTCCCCCGCCCCCGTGTGGATGGTGATGCGTTCCATCGCATTATTTTGCAACGCCCATTCGGTGCAAAACGTGCGCACGGATGAATCGACTTGCAAGGTCGATAACAAATGATTGTCCGCATCATCCGGCTGGATTTGGGCGACATTCAAAATATCGTCCACGGTTTTACCCAGCCGTTTGACGTTTTGCGCCACCATCGCGGTGAGGCGTTTCAAATGTGGATCGGCAATATCCTCTTCCAACAAGGCATTGGCTTGGGAAATAGCGGCTAACGGATTGCGAATTTCATGCGCCACGGCAGTCGAAAGCCGCCCCATGCTGGCGAGTTTTTCGGTGCGGATACGGGCTTCCAATTCGCGCTGATCTTGCAGGAACAACACGCACAGGCTTTCCCGCTCGCTGCCCGTGCCATAGGTAGCGGCGAGGCGGGCATGGGCGTTGATACGGCATTTTCCTTTGAACCGATGCGCTCCGTTTTGAATGGTGATATTGGCACTTTGCGCTTGCCCCGTCTGCAAAGAGTGCTGCGAAAGTTGTAGCAAAGGCAACCACCGCGCCTCGCAACCCAAATCGAACGTTAATTGAATACTGGTTTGCGTTAGCCCCAGCAATTCCCGCGCGGACGGGTTCGCGGAACGCACCAAGCCACTTTCATCGACCACCAAAATACCCTCCGATAGCGATTCAATCACCAGCGCATTCACTTGCCGTTCCACCGCCACCGCCATTTGGTTTTTGCGGGCGCGTTGGCCTTCGGTTGCGAGGCGGGTGGAGAGCTGATTCGATAACCACGCAATCCCAAAAAATCCTACGCCACTCAAAGCGGGTTGGACAAAATACGGGGTGCTATCGTAGGAATGCTGCAAGAACTGCCAAATCGAAACGCCCAGCATCAACAGCGTGATACCCGCCGCCGTGCCAAACGCCAGCCGCAGCGTTCCGAGTACCGATGCCAGCAGCAGTGGCAAAGCAAACAGCGGGGTGTAATTGATGGTGCTGACGTTCGTTCCTACCCCTTGCACCAGTTGCAACGCAGAAAACATCAGCACATCCACACCCACCAACGCGCCCCAAACGTGGTTGAACGATTGTCCGATCGGGCGCGGGTTGATCAGCTGCTTGCTCACCATCGTACCCAACAGATACGCCACGCAGACGGCTACTTCACTTTGGCTGCGGGTGGTTCCCGTCATGTAGAGGACGGATTGTAAAAATACCAGCACCACCCCCAGCAGCAGGCGGGCGGTCATAAAGCCCTGCCACAGCCGCATCACTTCTTGCGAAACGGAAGAAGTCGGTTCATCCGACATCTTTATGCGCTATCGAGCAATAAAAATGACCGTGCTTACCCCGCACCGCATCCGCCAACGGCAGGTGAACACCGCAATGCCGACACGCGATGATTTCAGAAAAGGCTTCTTTTTCCTGCTTTTCGATGCGTTCCTTCCCATCGCGCCATTGCCGCCAGCGCCACAAAATCACCAAAAAGAGGAAGAAAAACAGTAATCCGCGCCACACCATTATGGAGTCCTACTCAAAATGACTTCCAGCACAAAACGCGAACCCGCATAACCCAGCAGCAGGAACAGCGAACCCGTATACAACGCCTGCACCGCCCGTTTGCCACGCCAGCCAAAGCCGTAGCGTCCCGTCAGCAGCACACCAAAAATCACCCACGCCAGCAGCGAAAAGATGGTTTTATGATCCCAGCGCCATGTATGCAGGATACCGCCAATCAGCAAGGTCGCGCTCAATAAACAAAAACCGGTCACGATGAAGCGGTAGGTTAAGCGTTCCAAGGTGAGCAGCGGCAAACCACTATCGGGGTCTTGGGCGTGGCGAAATCGCACTTCCGCACGCTGCATCAACCATGCGTGAACGACGGCGATACCAAACAAGCCATAGCTCGCCACCCCCAACGCCAAGTGAACGGCCAGCCCTGTCGAGAAATTCCCCAAAAGCGGACTCCCCGGAAACACCATCGCCATCCCCACCGCCACTGCCGCCGTCACTGTGATGCCCCGCGCTTTGCGGCTAGAAAGCTGGGGGTAAACCATGCGTTCGACCGTGTACACCAGCACCATCAGCCACGCCGTGAACGATAGCGCGGGTGCAAAACCAAAGTGCGGCGAATCGCCCAGCAGGGTCAGAGCCAGTGAAGCCCCGTGCAAAATCCATGCAGCACGCATCCAAGTCCATGACGGACGCAGGTACGCACCCGCCGCCGCGAGCGATAAAAATAGAAAAAAAAGATCGCTGGGTAAAATCATCGTAACAGTTTAACGCATTGCCGCTGCAAAAAAACAACCACGGAATAAATACCCCATTCAAATAATGGGGTGTAAATAGGGTGCATTATTCCATCTTATTTTATAAAGTTATTTTAGAAGGTGGTTTTATAAAGTATTTTTTGATATTCAAAAATTCAAAATCCGACCTAAAAACCCATCGCCCGAATCGACCAGCCCAGCACATCGGCGGGGCTATTTTTCTTCGTATCTTGTACCGCCAATCTCCAAACACCGTCCGCCCGTTCGCCGATCAGCTGGGCAATGCCAAAGCGAAAACCCGTAATCAAACCCGACCCACATCCCACAATCACCAGTGTGTCGGGTGATGCACAGGTATGCGGAACCGCCAACGTGCTGACCGTCCCGCTGGGGCTGGTCAGGGTAATGTGCAAATCGCCTACGCTGGCGTGTTGGCTGGTGAGGGTGATTTCGACAAATTCCAATTTTTCTATACCCGTTTGGCTCAAGGTAATCGGCATGGCGGATGACATCGCATAACTCGCTACTTTCTGCGGGGCGATGGAAACCCAGTTTTGAGCCGCCGTTACCGCTGCCCACGCATCCGCCACGCCAAAACCGTATTGCGGATTAAACAGTAAACCGCCTGCGTTCGCCCGCCAATCGGGGTGCGTGGGGTCGTTTTGACGCGCGGTTTGCGCCAAAATCATCCGCACATCGCGCCACGTCAATGCCGGATTGACTTCCAACATCAACGCGACCACCCCCGCAATCTGCGGTGCAGCACCCGACGAACCGTTCAAGCAGCGGGTGTAATGCGATTTGCCGATGTAATCTTCGGGGTTGGTCGTACCGTTGTTAAAACCGGCGGCGGCGGTGACATCGGTGGTGGTGAGGGTGTGGGTATCGCAATACTCGCCGCCATACGCGCTGATCAACACATTTGATCCGGCCTCAGCGTATTCCGATGCTTTGCCTTGGTCGTTCACCGCAGTAACGGCGATCACCCCATAAAAATTCGCCTGTTCATCGTAATCCGAACGGTCGCGCGGCGCACCATTGCCCGCTGCCCACACGTAGATCGCGCCCTTGCCGTTGCGCCCTTGGTTCAATCCGGTCATGATGGCGTTTTCCCACATGGTTTCAGCGGGTTGGAACGTTCCCAGATAGTCCAACGCCCCGTAGCTGTTGGAATAAATATGGTTGCTGTCCATATCCTTCACCAGCGCGTTGGCTTGGGCGTAGCTGGTTCCGGTTTGCAGCAGGTTGTAGCCCACCAACTGGGCATCAAACGCCACACCGACCACGCCTTTGCCGTTGTTGCCAATCGCTGCGGCCAGCCCTCCGCAGGCCGTTCCGTGATTCCCCAATCCCGAAGACGGATCACCGTAGGCATTCACGCGGTAATCCCAGCTTTTGCCCGGAACGGTGCGCAAATCTTCATGGTAAATATCCAAGCCGTCATCCAAAATGGCGATTTGAATGCCTTTGCCCGTCGCCAGATTCCACGCGCGTGCGGCATTCAGATCGTCACCCGCCAAGCCTGCCACCCCCGTGCGACCCGCTTGCCCCGTGTTGCGCAGATGCCATTGGTCGGAGAATAAAACATCATTCGGCAGCACCGGATTCGCTGCTGCCGTCATACCCGCACCCGTCACCCCATACACCGCCTGCAAAGTCACGACGATATTGGTGTAACGCACCCCACCCACCGTCAACGAACGAATGGTGAGTTGCCCCGTAGCCGGATCAAACACATCCACGGTCGAAACGGGTGGCAAGGTGGTGTAACGCAACACCTGCCCGATGCCGACTTGCACGCCGTAATAATCCGTGGTTCCTACGCTGACGGCATCCAATGTCACCCGTCCGGTGGTGGCATCAAAACTCGCCGCATCGGTATTTTTGATGCCAAAAACGCCCGCAATGCCCACCCACACGGAACAGAGTGCGATGATTTTTTTCAATTCTTATTCCGTTGATTCTGCCGCTGCCATGCGTTCACTTTTCCAATAGACATCATCGCCGACACTGCCATCGGTGCGGTGACGGTTCAGCACCCGTGACAATACAAATAGCAAATCGGATAAACGATTCAGGTATTGGCGGGGCGTATCATTCAGCGTTTCTTGGGCCTCCAGCGCAACGACTGCCCGTTCTGCACGGCGTGCCACCGTCCGGCACACATGGGCTTGCGAAGCCGCGCGGGTTCCGGCGGGCAAAATAAATTCTTGCAAACGCGGTAATGCTTCGTTGTGATCCGCCAAGGCTTGATCGAGTGCCAACACCGCTTCAGGCTTTATCAATTCAAACCCGGGAATCGACAATTCGCCGCCCAGATTAAAAAGCTGGTGCTGAATTTCCACCAGCAAATGGCGCACATCGGCGGGCATGTCCTCGCACAACAAGAGTCCGATGTGGGAATTGAGTTCATCCACATCCCCCATCGCGTGGACGCGCAAAGCGTTTTTCGAGACGCGGGTGTTATCACCCAGCCCCGTCGTTCCGTTGTCCCCCGTGCGGGTGGCGATTTGGCTTAAGCGATTACCCATTGTTATT
>JACCEE011581418.1_pt1 | contig 24967 bp, 59 predicted proteins | sample 7449931 | NCBI WGS metagenome assembly JACCEE01 (sample SAMN15323457, study PRJNA562643) | freshwater metagenome | isolation source: river surface water | place: USA:Blue River Watershed | collected 2017-08-19 | reverse complement strand
GCTGTGGCCAGATGGAATCGTTGAAAGCTATGATGAGCATGAGCTTTCGCCAGCCCCACCTGAACAGTGCAACTGTCCCCGGACCGTGCATAACCATCAAATGGAGGGGACATGACCAACGAGATTGATGACGCCGAGATCGACGCGGCGGTTCGGCTCATGGAGGAGATTTGCACCGCCGCGGGAGAGAAAGTGGTCTGCTACAACTGGGACCACTCGGGCACGCTCGCACTGGTCGCTCCTGCGAATCCCCAGGAGGAGGCAACATGAGAAAGAGTCCATCGCTGTTCATCGCCATTGTGCTTCTGGTCAACGCCCTCTGGCTTCAGCGGGGTGGGATCGGAGCGAGCAGCCTCATCGCAGCTGATGACATCACGCTGCGGCAGGCAACTTGCGAGATCATCAGCATGTGCTCCCTCTTCTGCGCGAACATCCTCTTCGCGCTCTGGTACAACAACAAGGAGGCAACATGAACGACGACATCAAGGCGACAGGTGCACTCAGCGACTTCCAGGTTCTGTCCATCAAGTACAAGGAGGCTGTTGAGCGGGGAGACAGCGAGGCTGCTGACAGCCTCATGGAGGCGGTCAGGACGTTCCACCACACGCATCGCAAACAGATCATCTCGGACGTGAAAGCGCACAACGACAACGTCGAGCGCATCGAGACCAAGCGAGCAAGGAGGCGAGCATGACCCATAGCTTCAAGGGAACCGACTTCTGCGAGCTCCACCACACGCTGGGGCTCAAGATCGAGGACGACACCGACGTTGACCTGGAGTTCCTCCAGTGGCACCTCGGCAACATCGTCAACCGCATGATGCTGACGGATGAAAAGTGCGACAGGGAGGTGGAGCTCTGCCGAGCGTACGTCCAGGCGCACATCGATCACCTCAGGGAGCACAGGTGCACAGGCTCCAGCGAGGACGCGATCGCGGTTTACGAGTCGCTGCTGGGGGTGAGGGAGCCGCACTTCTTCATGAAGCTCACTACCGGACTGATCGGAATGATGTGGTGCTGACAACAACAGAGCGGCTTCGCGCCGCAGGAGGTGACAAGTGAGGCTGGTACCGAAAGAGCAGATGGACATGGTCAATGAAGACGAGGATCCTCTCCGCCAGTGGACACCTGAGCCGCCGCCCGAGGGTGGCTACGAGGTGATCCTCATCCAGCCGTACGGTGAGGGAGCCGAGGACTTCGCCGACATGGTGCAGGAGATGTCGCGACACGACCCAGACATGGCGCGGATCACCGCCGCTGGGTGCGGCATGGAACTCAAGAAGGAGGACATGGTGTCAGTCCAGCTCGGAGGCCTGGTCCACGATGGGCACGGCAACCTGATCCTGGAGCGACGAGAGCACCTCAAGGAGGTGCAGGACGAGATGCGAAAGGAGCGCGCGGATGAGCTCAAGCGCGCGATCGACGACCTGATCGCAGGCCTGAAGGGAAAGAGCAAAGTCAACAGCGAGGAGGACACAGAGGATGAGTGACGACAACAAGGCAATTCCCCCGTACATGATGACCATGCGCGCCGCTGAGGCGATCCTGGTCAGGGAGATCAAGACCCAGCTCTTCGACATCGCCATGAGCGAGGACCGCTGCCGCGAGCTGATCATGATCCTCGGCGAGGTCAACAGGGCCGACGTGGACCCGGAGTTTGAGGCGGTCCGCAGGCTCATCGACAAGGTCGAGGAGGCGAATCAGCACTGGGAGTTCATGGAGAGGATCGGCGATCCGCCACCCTACGGGCCCACGCCGTAGGTCGCAGAATCACACACACAACACACATGAGGTGAAACATGGCTTTCAACAGAAAGTTGATCCTGCAGCGGGCGGCTGACGCCCGCGCAGTGGCTGCAGTCAACGCAGCTTTGGCCCCCAAGGACAGTGAGGACGATCCGGCGCCAGCTCCCGCTCCGGTCCGGCAGCCGACCACCAAGACGAAGAAGGACCCACTCTTCCGGCCCAAGCCCATGGACAAGCTGGAGCTTTGGGCGCCTCTCTCGGTCGTCGGCATCCCTGTCACGCAGCTGAACGGAAGGGTGATCAGCTACCCCTCTGGCACACCCTGCCTGGCGACTGGCGCGCCGAGAGCGGCGTTCAAGGGCAAGGAGATGCTCCTGGACGTCAAGGTCGATGACTGCGACGGTCCAGTGGAGGGGTGGATCCGAGCGGCGCACGCTCGATGGGCACCGCGATGACTCCCGCAAACTTTGCGCACATGTGCTGGGATCTACCGGAAATGCCGGTGAGGGCAAAGGTCGGAGACCTTGTGATCTGCAGGCTCATGACAACATCCCTTGGGCACGAGCGGAAAGAGTTTGTGGGCCAGGTGGTCCGTCAGACGGACATCATGTCTGAGGTGATCACGACATCAGGATCGCACTTGGTGAGGACAAGCAGCCTTGAGGTGGTTCAGCCCGGCCACCCCAGGGACACACACAGCACGGGCGGAGGTCAGAGAGCATGACGACGAACGAGGGAATCAAGGCGCACGAGGCGCTCATCGACAGGCTCATCAAGAAGGAGGAGGTGACCGACACGGAGATCTGGCTCGCCTTCTGGGATCTGCACGAGCCCGAGGCAAGAATGTACTGCGAGGACAGGTGGTTCCCAAGAAAGAAGGTGACCCAGAACCACATCACGAGGAAGCTCCGCCGATGGTTCCCGCAGGTGGAGGCGGCGAAGCTTCGGCAGAAGATCGCGATCCAGAAGGACACGTCGCACCCCAAGGCGTACCGCTGTCAGAACTGGAGCTCGTCCTACGGCTACACTCTCGGCTGGGTCGCAGCTGGCTCCACTGAGGAGGCATCACGTCTCTTCCAGATCTTCCTCCCTGTGACGGAGGATGAGTTCGACAAGGGAACGCTCGGCAACCGCGAGATCGACCTTCCTGAGGTCGTGCCGGAGTCCGAGGTGGAGGGGCGCGTTGTGGCAGGAAACGCTGATGTGATCGCTGAACTCCTTGAGTCCGCAGCGAGGCGGCGCCAGGAGGTCGAGCGGCACGTCAAAAAGCTGAACGCCTCAATCAGCACGATCGACAGCAAGGTCGACGCACTCCAGATGTTCATCATCTCCACGGGCGGAGATCGCACCGCTGAGACGACATCAGAGACGCAGGATGAGTCCGCAGCCGCGGACGAGGAGGTGAGCCTCTAGCACTTGTCAATGGCTCCTGGCGGTTTCCAAGTGGCCGCCAGACGCTGAACAGCCGGTCCGATCCCGGCCACTTGGGATCTCAAGTCAGTCAACAGTCAAAATCACGGGCACAACACACACACGCCCACCAGTCAGGAGTCAATCAATCATGGAAATCAAGCAGCTTCTCGTCGTCCTCCCGGTCCTCCCCGCCACCATCAGCGTCCTCCTCAAGGGTCCCCACGGGGTCGGAAAGTCCGCCCTGCCTCGCCACGTCGGCAAGGTGCTCGGCCTCCCGGTCGTCGACCGCCGTCTCAGCCAGATGTCGGAAGGCGACCTGGTGGGTCTGCCCGAGCTGGTGAACGGGGTGACCCGGTTCGCCCCGCCGGACTGGTACACCCAGGCCTGCCGCGAGCCCCGCATCCTGTTCCTGGACGAGATCAACCGCGCCACGCCCGAAGTGATGCAGGCAGCATTCCAGATCGTGCTTGACCGTGAGCTCAACGGTCACAAGCTCCACCCTGAGACCCGCGTCTACAGCGCGGTCAACGCCTCGGCAGAGTACCAGGTGAACGACATCGACCCCGCCCTCCTCGACCGCTTCTGGGTCGCGGACGTCGAGGCCACGGTGGAGGACTGGCTCTCCTGGGCGAAGTCCACCGGTGTCTCCTCGGACATCACGGACTTCATCACCGCGTACCCGCAGCACCTCCGGCACAGCGGCGCCATGGAGCCCGGCAAGGTGTACCCCAGCCAGCGCAGCTGGGAGCGTGTCGACACTGCCCTCAAGCACGCTGACCTGGTGGAGTCTCCGGCCAGCCCGATCTACCTCCACATCTGCCACGGCCTGGTCGGCATCGAGGCGTCCCTGGCCTTCCAGGACTTCGTCAAGAACAGCCAGCTTCGGACGAAGGCCGAGGACGTGCTGGACAACTGGAAGAAGAACGAGGTCAAGCTCAAGGGGCTCAGCCTCGACCGCAAGAACGACCTGGTCGAGAAGATCAGCGACCACTGCAAGGCGAACAACTGGACCATGGCGCAGGTGGACAACCTCAAGGAGTTCAACGACTCCCTGCCCGAGGAGCTCCGCCTCACGCTCTGGACCAAGATCTGCGCTCACGGTCGCGAGCGGATGGAGAACATCAAGAAGGTCCACGCGAAGATGGGCAAGACCGTGGTCGGCGCGGTCGACAGCGGCAACCGCGTCAAGTAGCGCATCACAGGCGGTGGGGCTTCGGCCCCACCGCACACACGCGGTCAAGGAAGTTAGAGAGATTCGAGCTCCTACGCCTGGGAGGGAGCCGATCTGTCGACGGATCCGCCGTCGATGGAGCAAGTCCCAGAGGTGAACAGGTCCGAGACTGACAGGACCAAAACAAGCAAGGAGTCAATCATGGCAAAGGACAAGGGCACAAGCACGGATCTTCCTCGTCAGGACGAGGACGAGATCGATCCAGTGAAGGCAGCGGCCTTCAAGCTGGACCCGTACATGGTCAACCTCATGATGTCGGAGCCTTTCTTCGCCATCCTCCTGCGGTGCATGGACCGCATCAGGGACGACAAGTTCCCCACGGCGGGCGTCACCGTGCAGAATGGGAGTCCGACCCTGATCTACAACGGTGGTTGGCTCAGCACGCTGGAGAACAAGCGAGTCAACGGCCTGCTCAAGCACGAGGCCTACCACCTCGTGTACCGGCACGTCGTCGATCGTCGCAAGGAGCCGCACCGGACCTGGAACTACGCAACAGACCTGGCGATCAACGGCCTCCTGGACGAGGACGAGCTTCCCAAGGGCGGCCTGTACCCTGGCAAGCCGCTGTCCATCAAGCCCGAGGTCCTGGAGAAAATGCCGCCTGAGAAGGCTGCCTCCTTCAAGAAGCTCAGCGACCTGATCGAGTCCTTCCCGGCTGGCAAGGCAAGTGAGTGGTACTTCAGCCGCCTCAACGAGAAGGGCGGTCACAGCGCGGCGCTGGAGGGCAGCGGCAAGGTCAAGCTGAAGATCAGGCCTGGCCAAGGCGGCAAAGGAAAGATTCAAGGTCCAGAAGGTCAGGGAAGGCCTGGCGGCGAGGGCGATGGCGGCGGCCAGGGTGAGGGCGAGGGCGAAGGGCAGGGCGACGAGATCGAGGTCGACATCGTGGGGACCGACTCCCACGACGGCTGGGACGAAATGGACGAGGCTGACCGCGAGATTGCCAAGGGCAAGCTCAAGGAGGCGCTTGGCAACGCGCAGCGCCACGCGGACAACAACAACTCCTGGGGCACGGTGCCGTCTGAGATCCGCGAGGAGATCCGCCGCATGGTGGCCGGCGAGGTGGACTGGAAGGCAATCCTCAGGAACTTCGTCGGCATGCGGCAGCGCGCCCGTCGGTCGCACACCATGAAGCGCATCCACCGCAAGTACCCGTACATCCACCCAGGCAGCAAGGTGGGCCACACCTCCAACGTCGCGATCTACGTGGACCAGTCCGGCTCTGTCTCAGACGAGTGGCTGGCCATGGCGTTCGGCGCCCTGGAGCAGCTCTCACGGCTGGTGACGTTCCATGTCTACCCCTTCGACACGGAGGTGGCGGTCAAGGAGTACGTCGAGTGGCGCAAGGGCCGCAAGCTCAGCCTCAAGCGTGTCCGCTGCGGCGGCACCGACTTCAAGGCGGCCTGCGACCACGCCCACGCCAACCGCGACAAGTACGACGGGTACATCATCATCACGGACGGAGGCTGCTACGACCCCGGTCCGGCGCTTATCAAGCGCTGCTGGGTCCTGGTCCCCGGCACGGAGCTGATGTTCCCCGCCTCATCCAACGACGTGGTGGTCAAGATGAAGGCGCCTCTCGCTCGGGACAAGTAGCGGATGGAAACCGGCGGCAGGCGGCATCGCCTGCCGTCACACTCACACACAGGAGAAGACATGGCAAGAAAGAGCAGCAAGCTGGACACAAGCAAGTGGAGGCAGGATCTCAGCAGGAGGGACCTGGTCGACATTCCGGAGCCGCGCTTGGAGTTTGTCGCTGCCAGCGTGACTCTCGGCAGCCTCTTCAGCGGCGTTTCTCCCCGGCACACCATCTGCAATCTCGAGGAGGGAACTCCGGTCATGGTGGTGGCCAAGACCATGCAGTACAACAACTTCGTCAAGGTCGTTCTCATTCCAGATGGACGGATGGGATGGCTCTTCTCAGTTGAGTGCGAGGAGCGCTAGGAGGTCGACATGAAGAGATCGAGGTTCGGCATCGTCGCCTGGACGGCGGCGAGATTCATCGGACAAAACCCACAGGCATCCAAGAGGGAGGTGAAGGAGCACCTGGAGACGACGCTCGGACGCATCGTGAACGTGGGCATGCTCTTCGCACCGCACGATCCGAGCAGACGACGCCGAGGAATGCGGTCCACGACCATGAACGTCCTCTGGGTGAGGGAGATGGGGCAGTGCAGGATCAGCGGCAGGCGGGTCTGGGTCCACACCCTGACCGACCGCGGGCATGAGGTCGCGGAGTCAGAGCGGCCTCCCACCCACGAGGAGGCACAGCGTCTGTGGCACGAGAGGAAACGACGAGAGCCGCACGAGGCGGACTGGGTGCGGATGGTCGATCCAGGCGAGCTCTTCGCGGTCAGAAAGAAGACGACCTGGGGAGGCACCTGGGTCTACGGATTCCAACACTCAGACCACGACTCCCCGACGATCAGGCTCAGCAGCGATGAGATCTTCATCCTCATCGACGGGATCTCACTCATCACAACTCGCTACTGCTGTGATCGACAGCGGTTCGTCAATGATGGCAGGGTCCAGGTGCTTACAGGCGATGGGCAGATGATCTGGATGGTCGCAGGTCACCTCAAGCCCATCAAGGGGACACGCCGCATCAACACTAACAGTGACAGGTAGGAGGTCAATCATGCGAAAGTTCACGCGATCCAGGCGAGCCAAGGCCAACCAGCCAGAGCGGGCTCCTAGTCAGCCTCCCACCTCCGTCTCGCAGGAGGCGGACGGCGCGATGAGGAAGCTCATGTCGGACGTGCTGGCTGCGATCCCAAGCGGAATGGAGGAGACCATGCCCACTCCGCTGAACGTCCACTTCCTGAGCGAGGAGGGGACAGGCCGGTGGATGTCGCTCTTCACTCTCGCAAACCCGAGCGAGAGCGGGAACGAGAACGTCATGCGGGTCGAGGCGGGAATGGACATGGCCACCATGCGGCGGGTCGCAGCGGAGGGACAGGAGCCGATGTGGGAGTGGATGCGCAACGTGGCTGCGATGACGTGCGTGCAGGCCCTGCTCCACGGACAGGAGCTTCCCAACAGGATCGGCATCCAGCTCAGCGATGCGATTCGCGCTCACGACATCGACAGGGACCCAGAGTTCGTGAGGCACCTGAACCTGATCGCGAAGCAGGAGGCAATGAGGACGATGATGGCACGGACGGTCAGCGAGTGATGGGAAACCACCTGAAGCGGGTCATGGTCCCGGTCCGCGGGGACCTGTTGGAGACGGTGCACAACGCCGGTATCATCATCACGGATGGCGATCTGAAACGGGACCTGGCCTACGCGATCAGGCATGTTCCGATCGGAACGCTGCTGATGGTGACGCCCACTGAGGGGCATCCACATGGCTTCTCCCAGCGCAGACACAACAAGGTTCAGGTGCACGTCCTCGACCCCGAACGGGGACTGCAGGGCTGGGTCTGCATGAGGAACGTCAAGATCGTGCAGCAGACAACCGAGCACATCAGGCGCAAGAAGAGGGCAGCATTCTGACAACCACCAGGAGGTGAGACATGGAGAAGTACATCAGGCGGGACCTCACGGAGGAGGACCGCGACATCATGACGATCCTAGACGAGAGGCCGATCAGGGAGATCCTGGCGACGGGGTGCTTCCTCGCCGGAGGCAGCATGCTCGCCTCCACCTTCGGAAAGCGCAAGCCGATCGAGGAGTACCTCAAGCACGGCGACATCGACTTCTTCGCGCCCAGCGAGGAGGCCCACAAGGCGGCGTCGGTGGTGTTCGGCATGCTGGGGTTCACCACCTCCGGCATGAAGGTCGCTCTCAACACCCACTCATCGCCCGGCAAGTACAAGCTGCAGCTGGTCAACTCCTCCTACGGCGGTCCGATGGAGGAGGTGCTCGAGAAGTTCGACGTCGCCAACTGCAAGGTGGCCACGGACGGCAGGCAGCTCATCTACCACCGGGACGTTCCCGACCTGGAGCGCGACCTGGTGATGAGGCTGGACAGGAGCCCGGGCTTCATGCTCGCCTGGCGGGTTGTGAAGTACATGAACCGAGGCTACCAGACCCTGCACCCTGACTCTCGAGAGTTCATCATCGAGTGGTTCATCAACCTGCGGACAAAGCACTGGGATCTGGCTGACGCGTCGCGCAAGTACTTCAGGTACTCACACCACCAGATTCGGGACTTCCTCCGGGACAGGCGTCTGGTCCACGACGAGGACCTCCTGCTGGCGATCAACGCCATGCACATGGTGGTGGGGGTGATCCAGAGCCCAAGAAGCATGTACGACGCCAACGAGGAGCTGGTCAAGGACCTGGCGCGAGAGGAGCTTGAGAGGCGACTGGGAACGAAGCTCAACCTTCCGGAGGCCTAGAATGGGAAGGACGATCAGCAAGGCGGTGTACCAGAGCAGGCCAGGGGACAGGATCCGACTCTCGGGTCGGCGCGATGAGCGTGCTCTTCCCATCTGGGTGCCGACCCGAGAGGAGCTGCGAGAGGCGGTGCACGTGACCGTCAATCGCAGGGAGGAGATGACGATCGTGGGTCGGGTTCCCTACTCCTGCTCCTACGACTGGATCGCGGATCGAGGTGAGCCCACGTACGGACTCGGACGCTGGGTGATGCTCAGGGACAGCGACTTCGTCACGACGAGGTCAGTGCTCCAGGGGTGCGTGGGACAGACCGCGATCGTGCGAATTGGCACGACAGAGGCCAAGAAGGGAGACATCGTCCTGATCACTCGACAGTACACACCGGACATCACATTCATCGACGGGATCCGAGGAGGCGAGGAGGTGCGGCGCGTCCCACTCATGAGCCTGGACATCATGGTCGCTGGACCCGACGGATACACCTGCGACTGGGAAATGCCCCACAAGTAGAGCACAGCACACACACAGGAGGACATCATGGCAAAGAAGCCGACCAAGAAGGAGCTCAAGCAGACCGCGGAAGACCTGATCAATCTGCACCTCGCCTCGAAGACGCCTGAGCAGATCAAGGTGGACACGCTTCTGGCGGCCCTTCCGGGAGGGGCAGGAGGCGAGGCGTTCATCTACGCCTGCCACTCGCTGAAGGCGAATCCGGGCATGCGGATGAACGAGCTGCAGCTCGACGCCTGCTGCGAGGCTAGCCTCAACTACAGCACGGCGGGCTGGATCGTCGGCACCTACTGGGGTGACAACGAGCACTTCGGAGCGCTCGACCTCCTCTGGGAGAGGCGCAAGGAGAAGCTCAGCAGCGACAAGAGGCCGGTCTGGCACTACTATCTGCTCCCAGCGGGTGAGACCCTCGCCAGCGTCGATCCTAGAGAGAACACCTACAGGACCAACATCGCGCGGATCGAGAGCGGATCCCACGCTGGCCCTGGGAACCTGCTGATCGGGTCGTGGGAGGCGTACGGCTACAGCACGGCCATCAGCGGCGGCACGAAGTACAAGCAGGTCTACCGAGGGAGGAGCCCAGGCGAGGAGGCTGCGTTCATCGCTGTCACCTACCTCGGCATGGTGCGAGGATGGGACGAGAGAGGTGAGCGAACCTGGGTGATGGTCGAGGCCTCCGGACCGGACGACCCCAGCTGGGCTACGGTGATGCGATCGCGGCAGGTCTTCCTCGGCTGCATCGGGCCGGACGGTGTAGGCCTCGCGATCCCCTACTGCGAGACCAAGGCGATCAAGACCTGACAGCGAGACACACAACACACAAGGAGGTCGACATGGCGAAGCTTCCAAAGGGCGCACTTCGAGGCGTCAGGAGAGCGATGAAGGCGCAGGGCGGGCCGCAGCCGATCAAGCAGGTCAAGACTTCGTACGGATCGAAGTCTGTCCAGGAGACGGGAACCCGACCGAGCAGGGTCCGATCCTACAACATCAAGGTCAACGACCTGGTGGAGTACAGGCCGTTCGACCACAGCCGTCTCCTGATGGACTGGCAGGTCGGTCAGGTGGTAGGCATCAACCAGACGCCGACCTACAGCGGCGTCTCAGAGATCACCTACCGCATCCTTGGACCGGACGGCATCGGCATCCAGGAGATCCTCGGCCGCAACGTTCGAATGATCAGTCGACCGGAGGACGCATGAGCGAGCCAGTCATGATGCTTGCCACCGGCGACCTGGTCCTCGTCAGGGTCAGGGACTCCAGCGGCCTTCCGCAGGAGACGGTGGGAATTGTCACCATGATCCTGTCCTACCGATGGCAGGGAACGGGGAATGACCTCAGCACGCCGCCGCACTGCTGGGACGCGACAGTCATCACTGCACACGGGGTCCACGACGTCATGGTATCAAGGAGGGACATCATAAAGGAGGCAGAGAAGGAGCAGGTTCTCGCGTTCGCAGTCTGACCGCAGTCAGTCAACACACACGGCCTTTCACACACACTCAGGAGTTCTAGGACATGAAGCTCAACGTTCGCAACGACGACATCGCCAACAACACCAACATCCTCGACATCGTGGTTCCGGAGGAGCTGAAGAAGCGCCACCGCTCCGGCCTCGAGTTCTTCGACGACGCCCTCGGCGGACAGGGGTTCATGCCCTCCTCGGTCGTGCTCTTCACCGGCACTCCCGGCGCAGGCAAGACCACGATGATGCTGGAGCTCGCTGACCGCCTCACCAAGTCCGGTGCGTCGGTTCTCTTCAACACCGCGGAGGAGAGCCTCCACCAGCTCCGGATCACCACCCAGCGCCTCGGGCTTGTGCACGGCTTCATCGCGGGCCAGGACATGCAGGTGACCAAGCTCCTCGCCCACGCAGACGCGATCAGGGCGGCGAACCCCGGCAAGCCGTTCTTCATGATCATCGACTCCCTTCAGACCCTGGACGACGGCTACTTCGACAGCGGCCGCATCACCTCAGCCACGGCAGAGCGCTCCCTCCAGCAGATCACCGACTACTGCAAGGAGCACTACGTCAACGCGATCGTCATCGGTCAGGTGACCAAGAGCGGCGTCATGAGCGGATCCAACAAGCTCAAGCACATGGTCGACGTGAAGATGTCGCTGGACGTGGAGCGAAAGGACGAGCAGCTCCTCGGCTGCCGCATCCTGGAGGTGGAGAAGAACCGCACGGGCAGCAGCGGCGGAATCTTCTTCCTCGCCCTCCGTCAGGACGGGTTCACCGAGGTCCAGCGCGTCATGATCACCTGAGAGAGATCGGGTCGGCGGTCAATGGTGACCGCCGACCAACCCACACACGCAGGAGGATTCATGCAGTTCTACAGCTACGTGACCACCGATCCCAAGACGCCTGGCATGGCGGACGATCCGCTCGCCAGCGCACCCAGGTCGGTCGATCGCGACCTCAAGACGCTGAAGGGCTTGGTCAGGCGGCTCAAGAAGGCGTGGCCCGGGAGGTGCTTTAAGGTCTTCAGCTTCACCAACATCTACGACCCCAACACGTTCAAGCTTGTCCACATCGAGATTCCCTAGACACAGGAGACAGCAATGAATCTCTACCGAGGGCACCACGTCACCCTTCAGTACTCCGGCATCCCTGAGAACGATGAGCTCATGGTCGCCCTGATCGCCCTTGACCGCTCCTGCAGATACGGCAGCGGCGGGGGCTTCTTCATCTCTGCGATCGATCCCAAGACCATCATCCCCGCCAAGCTGCGGGCGGAGCCCGACGGTCCCTTCGAGACGCTCTACTACGCCAACGGCAAGTGGGTGGAAGGCGACAAGCTCGCATGGGCAGACGATGAGGAAGACGACGAAGAGGAGTGCGAGTGCGGTGACTGCAACCCAGAGCGTCGGAACTCTGCCTAGACAACACAACACACACAGCAAGGAGCACACACATGCGACACTTCATCTACCTCATCGGCACCACAGACGACTTCGAGAGCATCGAGGACCTCAAGAACACGTACTTCAACGGCGACACCGACCGCAACATGTCGGTCTTTCCGGTCAGCCTCGATGAGAGCTGCAAGGTCAAGGGCTACGACACCCTGGCGGAGATCGCCACCATGATCGGCCGCGGCGAGGCGATGAGCGCCGACTGGTGCCTCGACGGAACGCTCAGCTGCCTGCTTGAAGCATGACCAACAACAACAACAGCAACAGAAACAACACACACACGGACGGAGAGAACATGACCAAGGAAGACTTCATCAACAGCCTCAGCAACCTCAACGTCAAGTTCCTCGACAGCGATGGCGACATGAAGTGGGCGGCCCAGCAGCTCCGCGAGATGGCGGAGGAGGTCAAGGGGTGGAGCGAGAGCAGCGAAGAAGGGGAGGAGTGACACATGATCAGCAACATGAGCACGCTGGCCCACCTCGAGGCGGCGCAAAAGACCGAGCTGGACGCCTTCAAGAGGACGCTCAGCGAGCTGGACGAGACCGACATCGACAACCTGGTCCAGCTGCTGAAGACGGCAAGCGGCGCGATCATGATGGGAGGCAGGGTCGAGGAGCTTCGGTGCCTCTCGATCAACGCCTGCAGGATCGGCGATGCGATCGAGGGGTTCTACTGTGTCAACTACAAGAAGGAGGGTGAGTGATGTACGGAAGGAACAGCTACCTCAAGAAGCGGATCCTCGAGGGACTGAGGGGTCACCTCGACATCACAGTCTCCCACCCTGACATTGCGGGGAGACTGATCGTCAGGGGATGCACCAGCAACGCGGATGACTACGCCTGGGAGAACATGCCCAAGGAGATGCGGGTGCCTCGCATGGTCTACTGCTGCGTGCCGGCCTGGGACGAGGCTGCCGATTCAGTCTTTGTCTTCGCGGACGAGGTCGCGATCGTGGAGGCACCGGCGGACGTGGTGATCGACGCCATGATCGACATGATGTACGAGGAGGGTCTGGATGACGCGGCTGACAGGCTGATAGACCCGACTGAGACCATTCACGAGTACGATGACAGCGACAACAACAGCGAGGAGGACCTTCACACCTGATTCGTCTGTCAACCCACGTGTAAAACCTCTAATGGCGTAACAACTCGACCAACCAAGGAAAGCAGAATGACCAAGCAAACGATCATCGTGGTTCACCCGGCCGGCGACTACCACACAGAGCTCGAGCTCGAGCAAGCGGAGTTCACGGAGTTCAAGTCCTGGGGAGAGCTCACGACTGAGGAGCGGGCGGACGTAATCGCGTCCCAGGCGGCATATGACTACATGCTCTGCGATGAGCGGTTCGTGCATGAGTCCGGTGTGCCCGATGGCTGGGCTGAATACGTCGGAACTGATGACTTTTCGTTCGGAGAGCTCGAGCCCATTGGTCTGGGAAAGCTTAGTTCCCGTGCCGTGAACGGCGACGAGAACTATACGGACAATATGAACCCCGTGTTTCGAAGGACCTTTGAAGCCTGCGACGAGGACGAGGACATGGGAACCCTCGAGGGAACGCCAGATGCCGATCTATAGGGTCGGAGACCTGGTGGCGTGGAAGCACCTAAGAGAGACGAGAGAGGACACAACTGTTGGCGTCATCGTGGAGATAAGAGAATACCGATTTGCTGGACGACCGCTTGCTCTCGTCCTCTGGGGGAGCGGATCGTACGACATGCCAGGCAAGAGACAACTGCACGTCGTGACAGAGCTGGAAGTGATAGCGTCACACACAGACAAGGAAGGTGAGACATGGGAATCGAAGTGACAGAGACCGGCGCGATCGTGGCGACCGGCGATGGAATCAAGGTCTTCCAGCTTCTCGCCCTCAAGGGCGCGCTGAAGATGGAGGCGATCGGCATGAAGCGGCGCGGCAAGTCCGCCCTCAGCATCGTCAAAGCACACACCGGACTCAAGGCGCGGACCGCGGAGGTCATGGTCCCCAAGTACGAGGAGTGGCTTCGGGCGCAGGGAATCATCTGGGAACGAGAGTAGCTAGCAAGCTGTCACGTCAAACAACACACAATCAGACAGAAAAAAGGAAGGTGTACCATCGGCGCAGACATTCACGGATACTGGGAGCTTTATCATCCTCACTTCAAGCGCTGGATCGTCTTCAGGTCGATCAACGGAAGCAGGAGCTACACCTGGTTCGGCATCCTCTCCGGCGTCCGCGGGGACGGCCCACACGTGGCGTCATTCGATGACACTGGACCGAGCTTCAGGGGAGAAAGCACTCAGGACATCACCGAGGAGCAGATCACCTCGGACGACGAGGACTTCAGCCTCGTCTGGTGCAGGTACGTCGCCCAGTGGGGCCGCGACCTCCACAGCTTCACTGTGGTGCCGTACGAGCAGGTCAAGCTCGCCAATCAGTACCTCAGGGAGACGAGGAGGCAGATCGACTTCGGTGACGATGAGAAGGAGGACGAGGAGGAGGACACCAGCGACCACGAGCCGATCCCGACGCCTGACGACTTCATTGAGTGCCTTCTCCTGGACGTGAAGCGGGACGAGGATTGGGAGGAGCACCCCAAGAAACTCCCCATGAACCTGCCCCTCGGCGAGATCATCGGAACCTACGACCCAAAGGAGGTGGCCCGACTCGTTCGCATGGTCGTCGCATACGACAACTAAAAACAAGACAATAACCTGTACATCTAACATACACCGCAGTATAACTTAAATGCAGCTGAGGCTGCGCTAACCACTCAAGGAGAAAGACATGTCCTACAAGAGCATCATCGAGACCAAGGGCCTCACCTCCCTTCTCGGCAACACCTCGGACGACAAGGTGGCCGAGCTGGCTGGCCTCAGCCGCGAGGCGGTGCGCACCTTCAGGATCCGCCGTCGCATTCCCGCGCGCTGGCTGGGTGAGACTGAGGTCACCTCCACCACCATCCCGCCAATCAACGCGGTCGCCCGAAGCCTTCCTGTCAACCCGGCGGCCGCTGTCAACGGCCAGACCCCCAAGAGGTACAAGACCTCCTCGATCAGCGCAGTCGAGGACAGCGACGGTCGCACCACTGCCAACGACGGCGACGCGCAGAACATCGTCACCGTGTACACGCCGAGCGCGACCGCCCGCCTCAGGACCAAGGCTCGAGTCACCCTCAGCATCCAGCACGGTGAGGACAGCGTGCTTACCCTGAAGGGCAAGGCGGTCCACACCCTGTTCCGCGTCCTCTCCGCGCACTACGGTCGTCCCCTCCCCCGCAACGGCTGGGACGAGTAGCACACACAAACCAGAAACTGATGGCGAGGCTGGTGGGCGGCGGGTTTAGAGAGAGACCGCCCACCAGCCTCGCCCTTTTCATCACACACGGGAGGGAGCATGTCAGACGAGCAGATCGACCAGGTGATCCAGGAAGTCGAAGAGGATGAGGAGCGGGAGAAGCCGGTCGCAGATCCCGCGACCTACGAGGAAGTCCTCCAGCACCCCAGCATCAGGCTCTTCAGGACACACGTCCTCTGGGAGGCGTGCAGCTACATCAACTCCCATCCGGGCTGCAAGATCAAGGACATCAACTTGCACCTGCTGGACACCTACCCACACGGTCGGCCCTCCCACTACAAGGCCAGCGGGTACTCGCTGGAGATGGCAGGCATTGCCGCGCACCACACCCGTCAGCCCAACCTTGGCTTCCAATCCACAGGCTACTACATCACTGGACGCGGCCTCCTCCTCCTCAGCGGGCCCAAGCCTGAGTTCAAGCCGGAGGGACCGAAGCTTCATCCTGCGGAGTGGGCGCTGAATCCTGAGATCGGGGCGATGTACGCGCCACGTGGGTCGAGGACGCCGTTCTACACCGAGCGGGACTTTCCAACCAACACTGCTAATGGGGTGCAGACCGTGCGCTCGCTCGGCCTGGCAGGACACCTCGACAAGGGCGAGGTGATGGTGCTGATCGACGCATCGAGCGTGAAGACAGCGAGCGACGCCTCGACCTTCCGACTCTACGGCGGGCCGATCGCCTTTGGGTACGCCGTGTTCATGGCGGAGGGCGCGCAGATCACCGTCGACGTCGCGAATGTGAAGCTTCTTGGGCGAAGGATCAAGCGAAACAAGGGAGGTGACAAGTGACTGACACGCAGTCGGGCGATGGACGGGCGGTGGAGGTTGTGGGACAGGAGGGCTTCATCCTTGTCTCGATCGGCAATGACGGCAGCGAGGAGGTCCTCATGGCGCTGACAGGTGAGGGAGCTGAGGACGGGATCAGGGAGGCAGCAAAGGCGGCCATGGTGGACCACGATCGACTGGAGGTTCGCACGGGAATCGCGCCCTGGGACCTCACATGGAACTAAGGGAGGGTGACATCTGCGAGGTCCACAGCAGCACCTACATTGCGGTTCCCGCAGGCGACCTCAGCGCTGGCGGGATGATGGGACTCATCCACATTCCAGTGGGAACCCTCTTCATCATCCACGAGATCAAGGGGAAAAAGTACACGCAGATGGCGCACGGCTTGACGCCTGATGGCAGGTACCTGCAGACAAACGTCTGCTTCCTGCGAAAGATCGACACCTAGCACGCACACACAGGAGTCAACCATGGGATACACGACGGAGTTCAAGGGCCTCGGCTTCTGGACCGACAGGCCGCTCAGCAGGGAGCACACCCTGTACATCAACAAGTTCGCAGAGACGCGTCACATCCTGTTCGACATGACCCGTGTCAGACCCGGTACGACTCGATCCAACGTGGACGTTCCGGACACTGCGGCGTTCGTGCTCGAGGACGACATCCTGGCGAACGGAGCCTCGCTCAATTACAACAATCCCCCACCCGGAGTTCCCGGCCTCTGGTGCCAGTGGGCGGTGGACGAGGACGGTCACATCACCTGGGACGGCAATGAGAAGTTCTACCACTACGATGAGTGGCTGTCCTGGCTGATCGAGAACATCCTCAAGCCGTGGGGCTACGTCCTGAACGGCACGCTGGACTACCAGGGCGAGGACGATGATGACTTCGGTCGGCTGATCGTTGTTGACAACGTGGTGACAAACATCTTTCAGTGGAAGGGAGGTGAGTGATGGCGAAGAAGGTGATCAAGAAGGGCGAGGCGCCAAAGGTCGAGGTCAAGGTTACGGATCTGCCGCAGGAGGAGGTGAGGCTGACATGGAAGATGACGGAGCACCCGAACGGGATGCGGGAGTGGACGCAGCCCAGGGCGACAGAGGACAGCAGGGACCTGACCATCCACTGGTACAACGAGACGACGGGACACACAGTGTCCATCGACAGCCTCAGCTCGACGGTGTCCCACTTCGAGACGCCGGAGTCGGCGATGGACTTCTGCGCGGGAGTGGTCAAGTACCGCAGGACGCCCAAGGTGAGGAAGGCTGCGGCCCGTCGGGCTGCGGCGACCTAGTGGTTGAGACCCTCGTGAAGGCAGGGCTGTTGATCTTCTTCCACCTTGTCCTCTCAGTCATTCGCATCGAGGGCGTAAAGATGATTCAAAACTTTCAAGCGACGAGGGAGGTGAGCGATGATGATCACGAGCCTTGAGGTGGGCGAGCTTCTTGAGATCCGAGATGGACTCAAGCCAACCAAGCTGCTGGGAGAGCCGGACTCCGCCGGCATCGTGATTGCTCTCCTGGAGGAGACGGACAGGCGGCCCCGATCGGCGAGAATCATGTTCAGCACGAGGACGCTGGACGTGCCCCTGCCGACGTACTGGCTCAGCAGCGCGGGAAAGATGGAATCAAACTAGGCCGAGCAAGGAGGAGACATGGCGGTAGTTCTGCGATCGGATGGCAGCAGGGTGAGCAAGAAGTGCACTGACGATGAGGCAGTGCGGTCAGCACTGGAGGAGCTCAGCAACCTTGGCATCGCGGTCATCGCAACTGCTGCGATCTGCCATCCCGACAGGATTGGCATCCTCGCCGCATCGACCGCTCGGTGGGTCCTCGACCGATTCAAGCGCGATCGCGTCAGCGCCTTCTGCGTTCCGGGCGAGGTTCCGGAGAGCGAGGAGGAGGAGGCGAGGCTCACGGAGATCACGGTCTTCGAGGCGCGAAAGATTCCCACCTCGCTTCTCGCCCGCAGGAAGGTGACAGGAGAGCGGAACAGAAGGTGCGAGCTCACGCCCCTCGGATGGGCCGTCGCCTCACAGGCGGAGGAGGAGCTCCTGCGCAGGATCGCCGTGGACAGCGACGGCGAGACAAGCGACGCACACAGGTACGGCAGGGGAACAGTGAAGGAGGTCCACCTCGTGCCTGTGAGCGGCAGAGGTCGACTGCGAGGCGGTTACTGGCACGAGGTCTACACCCTTGACGGTGAAAGCCTCAGGCTCCTGCCGGACCAGACGGGAATTGTTCGCTCCTGGCGGGACACCCCGCCGAACAGGAGCAGCACCTGGGGACCGACTGTCTCGCGGTTCGACCAGGCGATGGGCGTCTGCCTGGTGGAGTTTCCCGAGGGAGTTCGAACCGCGTCGGGCAATGGGCGGGAGGAGGAGCACCTCAACTTTCCCATGTTCCTCTGGGTTGCTGGAGCAGACATGGTCTGCGAGGGCCGAGAGACCGAGAGCCTGCGGTTCACTCGCGTCATGGAGACCTGGACGGGCGACAGCAGGATCACGAAGGAGGGGCAGGAGGGCGAGCGAATCATCGTCTGGGACTCACTTCAAGCGAGGGCATGGTGAAACTCATTTCCTCGCGCAGAGAGCAACCGCGAGCACGCAGCGGTTGCCAGAGAGGAGGTGGCAGCCCATAACACACACACTGGAGGCAAAATGTCTGGGAAAGCACACAATATCCAAGTAGGCGACCTTGTGCGATGCAAGAACATCGCTTCCCTCTTCAGCCCGCTGGGCAACATCATCGTGGGCCGCGCGTATGAAGACGACATCTTCCTCGTCACGAATGAGGATCATGACGGCTTCTTTCATCAGCACGTCGGAGTCCTGCACCCACGGCTGGGCGTAGTGATGATCTACGCGCACAACGTGGAGGTGAACCAGTGCGTGCGATAGCGAACGGCATTCAGACGGGCGACCTCGTTCGCTGTCAGGTCATCGAGCTTCTCTTGAGCCCGACGGGTAACCAAACCTTGGGACACACGAAGTTCAACGACATCTTCCTCGTCACCCAGGGCGCGACGAGCAACTTCTTCCAGAGCCACGTAGAGGTCCTTCATCTGACACTGGGGCGAGTGAGGATCAGCGCAAGCAGCCTGGAGGTGATCAGTGCCGCGAGGTGATCTAGTCGTGCTGCATCGCTCGGGGATCGACCACGACGCGGCCGATCCTAGGCAACAAGGAGTCTGGTCAGGAACAGCAACGCCGGAGGACGTGAGGCGGAAGCGATGGTTTCCCAATGGCACAGTCGGGGTCCTCTTGGGCCGGACGTACCCGAAGGGGACGGGCGTGCTCACCTACTTCTTCGACGTCCTGATCGAGGGCGTCGTCTATCCCATCGACAACTTCTACCTCAGGTGGGTCAATGATGCCGAAGATCGGTGATCTCCTGCGGACGACGGAGCCCGTCTTCATCAAGGGAGCCTGGGCTAAAACCGGCGCGTGTGCCATGGTCCTCAGCATTGAGGAGCCCACAGCCCAGTTCCCGAACGTCCTCAACATGACGATCCTCTTCGACAGCGAGAGGATCTCAATCCTCACGCCAAGAAGCTTCTGGGAGGTGGTCAATGCAGAAGGGTGACCTGGTCAAGATCCAGGGCTTCGCGGGTGGTCCGGTCGCGACCATGGTGCCTGGGGATCCCTTCAACAGAGGCGTCCTCATCGAGCCCGGCACGACCGCGATGGTCCTCGAGGTGAGCACTATCAGGTCCCGCGTTCTCATGGCGTGCGGCATCCACTGGATCTTCAACGATCACATGGAGGTGGTCAATGCAGAAGGGTGACCTGGTCAAGATTCAGGGCTTCGCGGGCGGTCCGGTCCGGAACGTGATTCCCGAGCTTCCCAACGCACTGGGCATCCTCATCCCACACGGAACTCCCGCTGTTGTCCTTGAGACGGGACCCACGAAGTCCCGGGTTCTCCTCGAGAGCAAGCAGCTCTGGATCTACAACAATGACATGGAGGTGGTCAATGCAGAAGGGTGATCTGGTCTACATTATGGGCGATCCGGGTCGGCCTATCTTCGGAACCCGCACCGTCGACGGTCTCAACTGCACAGAGACCATCACGCATGGAACACCCGCGCTGGTGGTCGATGTGGACATCCTCGCCCGCGCGCCCAAACGGGTCAACGTCGAGGTCCTCGTCGGGGGCATGACTCTCTGGGTCTACGGCGGATTCGTGAAGGCGTCCAGTGAAGCCGGGTGATCTCGTCAGGGTGGCTAAGCGCTTCTCCAAAAACCGTTTTTACCGGGTCCCGATCTTCAACGATGGCTCCGCCGCCCTCGGCCTCGTGACCGAGATCGACAGGCAGGGCGTCAACGCCCTCGTCCTCATCGATGGGCATCGCGAATGGGTGGTCATCAAGAACCTGGAGGTGGTCAATGCAGAAGGGTGATCTGGTCTACATCATGGGCGATCCCAGTCGTCCCATCCTCGGCAAGCGTCAGCCTTCGGGTGCGACTATCGGCTGGCTCGAGCCCGTCAATCACGGCACGCCTGCGCTGGTGCTCGAGGTGGATGGTGACGTTACGACGCATCTATCACACATCAAGGTCCTCGTCCAGGGTGAGATGCTCTGGATTCCCAGCGGATTCGTGAAGGCGCCCAATGAGGTGCGGTGAACTCGCGGTGGTGATCGATGAGGCTTACGCGTTCCAGACGAGCACATCTGAGGTTGACATTCCAATAGCGCACGCGGGTGAGGTGGTCGTGATACTGGACAGCAGTCCCATCATCAAGCCGTGGATCATGGTGCTGCATCCTCGGCTTGGAAAGAGGCACATGAGGAGCAAGGACCTTCGAGTCATGGAGGAGACGAGCAGTGGAGAGCATCATTCCCGGGAGTCTGATTCGCATCAAGGAGGGCTGTGGTGAGGAGTCGGGCAGGATCGGCATCGTCATGTCTGCTGACAGCGTCGAGCCACGATTCTTCGCCAAAGTCCTCATCGAGGGTTGTCAAACAATCGTGAGCATTTACTGGCTGGAGGTGATCAGTGGGGCACAGTGTGGGCGACCTCGTGGTGCTGAGGTACAATGATCCGCACAGGCGGCCGGGAGAGACGCACAGGATCCCGGTGTGGACCTACAACAACGTAGACAAGCCGTGCTACAGATACGAGAGCGAGGACGCGATGTGCGTGCTGACGAACGTCACGGAGAGGTGCGGCTCAGTCCAGGTCCTGCTCTCAGGCGAGCGGTGCTGGGTGCGTCTGAGCATGGTGAACACAGTACAGCGGGCGCGGAGGTGATCAGTGAGACCGAATGACATCGCGCACGCGTGGACGCATCCAGATCACGTGGGCGGAAGCGACCAGCGGCCGCGCAGGGTGAGGCTCCTGCGCGTGGCAGAGTGGAATGAGAAGCGCCTCTGGCGCGTCCGATTCCTGGACGAGGTGAATCCGGGCGAGCTTGACTACAACGAGAACTGCCTTCGGGTGATCGAGGAGGCCGAGCATGGAGAGTGAGGAGCAGATCAACGTGGGGGACCTAGTAGTCCTCAGACAGCACGAGAGGTACAGGCAGAGCTACAAGCCGGGCGCGACAATGCAGATTCCCGTCTTCACGATGGAGAACGGGAGGGCAAGCCCCTACAGCAGCGTAGACGACGGTCAGATCGCGACCGTCGTGGACATCACACGCATCGGAGAGACACACCCAATCATGGGACGCAGGGAGGTGCAGATGGCGGAGGTGATGCTGCCGTCAGGCAAGAGGTGGTGGCTCATAGCGGAGCGGTGCTGTCCAGCATAACAGCGGAGGTGAGAGATGGACACAGAAGAGGTCAGGACAGGGGACCTTCGGATCGGGGAGAAGAACATCCCCTTCATTGTCACTGAGGTGATGGGCACTTACTCCCGCGTCCTCATCACGGGCGAGGAGCACACGGTTCTTACCCAGAACCTAAAGCAGCGCAGTTCTCTCCTTTCGAGGGGATCCTAGCAACACACACACACACATGGAGGACACATGCAGCAGATCCTTGTCGGCGACATCTGCATCCCAAGCGGCCACGAGGCTGTTCTCGGCTGCGACAGCTACACCAAGCTCGTTGGCTACATGGAGGCTGACGACATTGCCATGGTCGTGGGCGAGATCCCACGCGCCGCCTCTTCCGCACACCTGGAGGCGTTGATCAGCCGTGTCATCCGAGTTGGCGGCTACGCCGACAGCGAGGACACGCGGTTGGTCCAGCTCCTCATGATGACGGGCAGGCACAGGGGCAGGACAGCCTGGACAATCTCACACAACCTCCGCATGATCCACCGCTAGGCGACGGGGCGATACCTAAGACCATGAGCAGAGATCTTGCGCTGACGGACATCGTCAGGGTCGTCCTCGCCGAGGGAGCGGGACGCTCCCCAAAGAGGGACTTCTTCCACCGCGTGTACCTCGAGGCAGTGGACCTGGGGGCGAGGTATCCGCTCGTCGCAGCGGCGATGGCGGCGAGGGAGAGCGGGTGGGGAACAAAGCCCGCTCCCGGAACGCAGCACAACTTCTTCGGTGTGCGCGACCTCAAAGCGCCCAAGGGCGTCAAGGCATACCGCGAGTTCAGCAGCCTCAGGGACTGCGTCGCATACTTCGTCAGGAACACTGACGACAGGGCCTCGGGCGGAACGATCAAGGAGGTCCTCGCCCACATCGCTGGCGTCCTCAAGTACTCCCCCATGGGAAGGGGAAAGAGCGACCCGCCGGGCAGCAGGCGGTATGAGGACGCGGTGGTCGAGGTCCTGCGAGGCAGCGTTGTGAGGGTGAACGCTGACGCGCCCTACGATCGGGCGGAGAGCGACTACTTCAACCGCTACAGGAAGGAGATCGAGGTCCTGCAGCGGGAGATGGGCAACGACATCACGGAGCCTAATCGCTAGTCGTAGTCGGGGTGCGGAAGCCGCTCGTTGTGCGGCGCCGCCTGACTGCCGTCCTTCGAGTAGATGTCCTGCGTCGGATCAAGGATGAGCCTGCTCACGGCGGAGATGTTCTTCATCTCGCCCACCTGCCGCTCCACCTCTTCGTGCACAGCGTCCACGAAGTCCACGATGCCGTCGTCCACGCGCTTGGGAAGCAGGGGCCTGATGGGCATGGAGCGCAGGGCGGCGGGAAGATGGGTCTCGCTGTCAATTCCGCAGGACTTGGCGAGCATCGTGGCGAAGATCTCGCCCATCTCAGACGGCTGGACCTCCGCTGAGGACACGACCCTGCGGTGGAAGAGGGTGAGGATGTCTCCGATGTTCTTCACGATCTCGTGGTTCGCGCTGTCGGGCACCCTCGCGCCCCTCTCGTGTTCAGCCTGCAGGAGCTTCGATCGCGCTGACGCTGCCTCGCGGTCGAGCGCTGCCCTCATGAGAGGAGCGAGATCCGACCTGGAGGCAGCGCCTTTCGCCACCTTGTCCACCAGGGCCTGCATGTGCGTCGCTGCCTTGTCGAAGTCGATCCTCTCGGGCGCGTCCTCGGGCGAGAGGAGGATCTCGAGGAAGTCCTCCACGATGGCGTCCGCGATGTCGCGAGGCTGACGCTGGCTCCACTGCGGGTGGCGAGTCGGGTCGTACCTGCCGCCCGTGTGCGCCTGCCTGCTCGACGGCGTGTCGACGTTCGACCTCATGCTCCCGCGAAGGGCGACCTCGAACAGGGTGTACGACACCGCCCTGTCGTCTCGCCGCCTGACGTCCACGCCCGGCGGGGTCCGAAGGGGAACCGATCCATCGCCCCGCTCTCCCACCACCATGCTGTGGCGGGCACGAATGAACTCCTCCATGTGCATGTCCAGGAGGGTGAGCTCATCGACGAGACGGCTGAGGCTCGTCTCCCGCGTCATTCCCGGCTTCCGCCGCCACGGGTCGAAGGGATCGTCCTTGAGCGGGTACTCCGACCGTGGGTCGATGTTGCCTGCGGCCAACAGGACCTGAGCGTGCGCCGTGATGCCGTTCGGCATCCACAGCGCGTTCCGGATCTCGCGGATCATCTGGGGTCCCGTGAGGCTCTCGCTCTCGTCGACCTCAACGTCGACTGTGGAGAACTCCCTGACCTCGCTGAGGATCCTGCGGACGATGCTGTGAAGGCGGGCTGACGACATGCTGATCTCTTCTCTGCGGTAAGTAATCCAAGAAGCGTGCATTCGCTCCCAGGACAGTGCTACAATGACGCCATGAAAGACCCACGCATCGTCATTCCCCGCGGCCTCCGCAACTTCGGGATCCTGGCCGGCCTCCTCATGATCGCCGCCGGACTGCTCATTGGGTGGATCCGAAGCGGGAGGGACGTCCAGCTTCCCCCGACTGGGTGGAAGAAGTAGACGTCAGACGCCCAGGCCGCAGGCACGAGCGAACATCTCGCCGTCCAGCTTGATCCCCTCACCGCGCAGCTTCCTCGTGAGGCCGGCGACGATCCTTCGCCTGTTCCCCTCGTCGTCCACCTGAAGCAGTATCTCAACGATGCCCGTGATCATGTCGCGCTGGTCTCGCTCGAGTGAGTCCGCGAGGTCGGATAGCGCGCGATCGCGGGACTCCTGGAGCGCGACCCTGACAATGCTGCTGAAGTTCATGCGCTAACTATTGTCTGGATGCGGTGTAAAGGGCGTCCGGGTGCGTTATGATCCCCGTGTTGGTCCTCGTAGCTCAGCTGGATAGAGCAAGTGCCTCCTACGCACTAGGTCATCCGTTCAAATCGGATCGAGGACGCCAATTTGCGG
>JACCEE011503720.1_pt1 | contig 25044 bp, 17 predicted proteins | sample 7449931 | NCBI WGS metagenome assembly JACCEE01 (sample SAMN15323457, study PRJNA562643) | freshwater metagenome | isolation source: river surface water | place: USA:Blue River Watershed | collected 2017-08-19 | reverse complement strand
TTTCTAAGCTCCTAACCGCTCCTTCGGGAGTTTCTTATTAGAAAGAAACAAGGAATATCAAAATGGCTACTCAGCTAATCACCCTACAATACGGCAATATGTCCGTACTGTTTCAAACAGACGGATTTATCAATGCTACTGAAATTGCAAAGCAATTTAATAAAGTGCCAAAAGACTTTTTGCGCACAGATTCAACCAAAGAATACATAAAAGCAATTGGGCAAATATGCCTAATTGATGAAAATCAAATAGTTATCTCTAAAGTCGGTTCATCAGAAAATGGCGGTGGTACATGGTTGCATCCCAAACTCGCTGTTTTTTTCGCCCGTTGGCTAGATGCTCGTTTTGCAGTTTGGTGTGATTGTCAAATCGAAAAAATCTTGCATTTAAAAACTGCGCCCATCAATTCTGATTTAGCCGAAATTTTCCTAAAGCCTATTACCGAACCCATCACACTTGCAGATTTCAACTGGCGCAAAGAAGTCATTTATAGAGCTTTTGAAAATTTGGAAAAAGCGCAAGTGGAGATGATGGTTATCGTCTCAGGTAAAGAATTATTAGCTAACAAGTATCTTGAAAAATAATAGGTTTTTACTTTAAACAATTACTCAACGCGATACCATATTTTAAAATCACGATTCCTAAAATTTTTACAATCCAACTGTCACCGAGGTTTGCTTGATAAAGTTAAAATTACTCAACTACTTATGATATTATTAAGCCTAAAACTCTTGTTTAAATTAAGGAAAAAATAATGTCTGTGATTAGAATGACGGATTTGGATTTAACCGGTAAGCGAGTATTGATTCGTCAAGATTTAAACGTACCGATTAAAAATGCTCAAGTGAGTAGTGATTTACGCATTCGTGCGAGCGTCCCTACGATTGAATTGGCTTTGGCTAAAGGCGCGGCTGTGATGGTGATGTCACATTTAGGTCGTCCGGCTGAAGGTGTTTATGATGAGAGTGCAAGTCTAAAACCCGTTGCTGAACGATTAGCACAGTTGTTGAATAAACCGGTACGTTTAGAAAAAGATTGGATTGAAGGTATCGATATTGCCGCTGGTGAAGTGGTTTTGTGTGAAAATGTCCGTTTTAATGCCGGAGAAGGCAAAAATAAAGCTGAACTGGGTCAGAAAATGGCGGCATTATGTGATGTATTCGTGATGGACGCGTTTGGTACTGCTCATCGCGCTCAGGCTTCAACCCATAGTGTCGCTCAATTTGCTAAAATTGCTTGTGCTGGTCCTTTACTCACCGATGAATTAGATGCTTTAGGTAAAGCGTTACAACATCCAGAAACCCCTTTAGTCGCTATCGTAGGCGGTTCAAAAGTTTCTACTAAATTGACCATTTTGGAATCATTGTCACAAAAAGTGAATCAATTGATCGTTGGTGGCGGAATTGCCAATACTTTTATTGCTGCTGCGGGCTACAATGTGGGGAAGTCTTTGTACGAAGCCGAGTTAATTCCTCAAGCACAAAGTTTAATCGCCGCCGCTAAAGCGAGTGGCGCGGAAATTCCTTTACCTGTCGATGTCGTTTGTGCCAAAAATTTTTCTGAAGAAGCAGAAGCCACCGTAAAAAGCATTGCAGAAATAGCGGATGACGATTTGATTTTAGACATCGGACCGCAAACTGCGCAGCATTATGCGCAATTATTAACCGTAGCAAAAACGATTGTGTGGAATGGTCCGGTGGGTGTATTTGAAATCGAGCAATTCAGTCAAGGAACTCAAGTGGTTGCGCAGGCAATTGCGCAAAGCCCTGCATTTTCATTAGCAGGTGGTGGCGATACCTTAGCCGCGATTGATAAATATGGAATTAATCAACAAATCTCCTATACTTCAACAGGAGGCGGCGCGTTTTTAGAATTTTTAGAGGGTAAAATTTTACCAGCAGTGGCAATTCTAGTGGAGCGGGCAAACTTAGCTAAGTAAAGATTAATTTCTGTAGTAAAATGAAAAATAGCCACGACTACAGTGGCTATTTTTTTATCAAGCTTGACAACCTAAAACTGGCGCGCCCGAGACGATTCGAACGTCCGACCTTTGGCTTCGGAGACCAATACTCTATCCAACTGAGCTACGGGCGCGTGAATTTTGTATTTTAACTGATTCGTGAATTGATAGCGATAGTTCAATGACTAAATGGGTGAAATCGATAAACATTGATAAACGGTTGATCAGCATCAAGCTTAGGAGTGTTGATTAATGGCAACAACGATTACTGTGGGGATTATTGGTTTTTCCACACCAGAGCAAGTCTTATTTAAAAAAATTTTCCAATTGTCTGAACAGCGACAACGGTTATATGTTTTGACGGAATTGACTCAATCTGTGCCGGTGCAATTATTAATTATCAAAAAAACCACAGAAAATACCGCATTATATCAAACTTATCAAGCCAAACACGCGCCGAAAATTCCTACTGTGTTAGTTGGACGCGATCCGCCTTTACCTGAAGAACGTTACTATATTCGTGGCGTTTTGGTGCCGAGTCGCGTATTTGCTGTTTTGGATCAGGTGGAATTATTAACTACAACGTCAGAGGCAAAATCTCCAGAGCGGATCAGCAAACCTCGTCTTGAAACGCGTTTAGCGGCAGAACCGATCGCGCCTGTTTCGGCTGTAGAGGCTTTGCAAGTGTTAGTGGTTGATGACAGCGTGATGATGCAAAAAACAGTACAATTGGAGCTGAATAAAGCTGATGTGCCTTTAGCAGTAGATTTTGCCGAAACTGGTGAAATTGCGTTGGAGAAAATTCAGCTTAAAAAATATGATTTTATTTTTCTCGATGTCATGATGCCCGGGATCGATGGTTTTGAAACCTGTAGCCGCATCCGCAAATGTAAAGGCATGGCTAAAGTACCGATTATTATGCTGACTTCCAAAACTTCACCAGCTGATGAAGTGAAAGGCTTAATGGCAGGTTGTACCACCTATCTGACTAAACCGTTTGTACATGAGGATTTTCAAAAAATGTTAAAACGTATTACCCGTTGGGTTAAAGAATTTAATGAACGAAAATAAAGAATGAATTACCAACAAAATGGGATAGGAAAAAATCAATGGCAATCAACAAAATACTTGTAGTCGATGATGTGCCGGTATATCTGAATTTGCTAAAAAAAATTTTACAGGATCATCATTTTGAAGTGTTAACCGCTGTTTCCGGCAAAGAGGCTTTAGAAAAAGCCAAAAAACAACATCCGGATTTAATTTTTTTGGATATTGTAATGCCTGATATGGATGGATTTGCAGCTTGTCGAGAATTGCGTAAAGATGAAATCACTCGTTCAATTCCGATTGTGATTGTCAGTGCAAAAAATCAAGAAGTGGATAGAGTATGGGCGGAATTACAAGGAGCTAGGGCGTATATTACCAAGCCTTATACCGTTGAACAAATTTTAGATCAAATTCACACTTTTCAATAATTGCAAGTATCAAATAGCGAGCTAAAGTGATTGTAAAATGATGGGATTACGTTACGGCTTTCAAATTGGTCAATTACATTTTATTTATAACGCCCAATTAGCGGCAGAATTAGTTAAATCCTCAATGATTTATCCCATTCCTAATACCCCTGAGTGGATGTTAGGTTTAATTAATTTGCGTGGAAGTTTAGTACCGGTTTTTGAATTAAATTGTTATTTTAATTTGCCAACCGATCATCGTTCACAATCTTTAATTTTGGTATTAGGTAAAGGAGAAAAAGTGGTAGGTATTAGCTTAACTGATTATCCACAATTACTCAGTGAATTAACGATTTTGGAGACTTTACCTGCGCTAGATGCTAAGATTCACCCTTATATCACAGCGGTTTATCAAAGCCCAGATAGAACTTTATGGTTAGAATTAGATAAAGAAAAATTTTTTACCGATTTGGGAATCGCTGTTTGTAAATAACCACTGCTGTATTTCACTCGCTTAATGAATAAAATATGTTAGAACAACTTAAAGAAATTTTTCTCGATATTAGAATTATCTATAAATTTCTACTGGTCTTTTCGATGATGATTATAGGCTCAGTTTTAGTCGCTTATACTTTTCAGAAAATGCTTAATGAGCAACGTGATCTCAGTACTCAATTACAAACTCAATCGCAGAATATTCAGCAACTCGCTTCGATTCAAATTACGATATTAACCCAATTATCCTCTTCAAATTATTCTTCGCAATCTGCCACAGAAAAACAGCAGTTTTTCAAAATAGTCACCGAACAATTAACCACTCAATTTAACCAGTTGAAAATCACTGAAGATTCGCAATTATGGATAAAATTGAAAAAAACTTTTGCTGATTATCAAAATTATTCTTTCGATCATAATCCTCAAATCCCGCTGATTGAATTTTCTAAACCTTTATTACAACAATTAGACAGTTTTAAACAAAATCAAACTAAATATTATCAACAACAGTTTGACGTTTTAACCGATTCTTATTATCAAAGTCAGCAATTATTTTATGCGACTTTAAGCTTAGTGGTTTTAGTAGTGATTAGCATTTTATGGTTTGTCGTTGCCCAAGGAATTTTAGAACCGATTTCTTATTTACAATCTACGATTAATGAAATTGCAGCGGGAAATTTAGAGGCGAGAGTGGATGGCGTGGGTCATGATGAAATTGGCAAATTAGCCCAAGCTTTTGATGCGTTATTAGATGAACGTGCGACTTCATTTGCTCGTACTGAATATGACCATCATCAATTAAATACTTCAATTATTAATTTATTACGTTCTGTTTCTGTTTTAAGTCAAAAGGATTTAACGATTGTGATTCCAGTTGCTGAAGATATGACTGGAGCTGTTTCTGATGCGATTAATTTATTGACTAGTGAAATTGCCGCGACTTTAACTGAGGTCAGATTAATTTCTGCTAAAGTTAATGATGTCTCTGATCAAGTGAAACAACAATCCAATCGCGTTATGGATTATGCCGATAATCAACGTCGCGAAATTGATGTCACTTTAGAAGAATTAAATGGTGTAGTAAATACCATGATTAAAATCGCTAAATTCTCCCAAGTGACTGATCAAGAATCTGAAAAAACCATGCACACTACCGAATCTGCTGTGGAGGCAGTGAGTCAAACCGTCGCGTCGATTAATAGCATTCGCGATATTATTCGTGAAACGGAAAAACGCATTAAACGCTTGGGAGAACGATCTCAAGAAATTACCAGCGTTGTCAATATTATCAATAACATCGCTGAACGTACGCATGTGTTGTCATTAAATGCCGGAATGCAAGCTGCGGCTGCTGGCGAAGCGGGTAAAGGCTTTATGGTGATTGCAAATGAAGTCCAACGATTGGCAGAAAGTTCTCGAGAAGCGACCGAAAAAATTGCGACTTTGGTTAAAAATATTCAAATCGATACTTCAGATACCATGAAAACGATGAATACCGTGATTACTCAAGTGGTTGATGGTACTCAACAAGCGGAAGAAGCGGGTAAACGGATGAAAGAAAGTCAATTAAGCACGCAATCTTTGGTTAATTCGGTGAAAAAAATCGCGGCTTCAACCATCAGCCAATTAACGGTTGGGCGCAGTTTAAAAGAACATGCGCAAAATATTCAACAATCAACTATTAAAACCAATGAACAATTAAAACAACAACGACAATTATCCGATGATTTAGCTCATTATGCGGCTGAATTAATTGTTAAAGTTGGTATCTTTAAACTGCCTAAATAGGTCAACGGATTTTGCGATGTTATTGACTCAATCAGTTTCGCAATCCCAATTCCCCTCTTCTATAGCCTCTTTGAGTGTTTTATTTGCTCAAGCTGAACATTATTTAGAACAGCTTGGTGATTGCCTAAATGCGAATCATATTGTAGCAATCAAAACGAATTATATTCAAACTTGGCTAACCTTATCTAGCCAAATTGAGTCTCAAGAAGCTAATGAAAATACCGCGATTTTATCAAATGTTTTATTATTATTTATTGATAATGCCGAAATTTTAATTAATGAAACTGATTTTTTAAATGATGCAGAATATTATCAATTATTAACCACTTGGCATCGCATTTTTCAATCTTATTTAACTACATTAAAAGCAAATCCCATTCAGCAATTAATTGAGCAATTAACCAATCCACTTTTTCCTTTAGCTATTACTGAAGAAGATGCGCACTTATTAAGTTCTAGTTTAATTATTGAAACTGAGCAAGTTGCTGAATCGACAGTTGAAATAGCTTCTTTTGCCCAATGGCAAAATACTAATCAAACGCTAAATCCAATTGATGAAATTGAAAATAGCGATTCATTATTAATTGATGAAATAGAAGAAACAATTTATGCTAATAATTCGCCTTGTTTACCTTGGGCAGATATTAAGCCTTTATTTGAACAAAGCGATTTTTATTTAAATGCGTTAATTGATGCGCAATTAACCAATAATAGCGTCGCTTTTAATTTTAATGTACAAGATTATATTACCAGTTGGGAAGATATTAGTAGTATTTTAATTACCGATGATTATGCGGAAAGTTTATATTGCGTTGTTGAATTATTTGTCCATTTTTGTCAACAATCTTTAGCAGATTTAGCCACTTTTTCAGATGCACAATTAGCAATTTTACATAAATGGCAACATTTATTTGCGCATCATTGTCGCGCTTATCCCAATCAACAATTTGCCGCCGCATTAGTGCATTGTTTAACGGATGCAATTTGGTCAGAACCCATTGATGCTGACACTGAAGCACAATTTTGTGCCGATTTAGCTCCAAAAACAAGCGCGTCAGAAGCACCAATAAATGTTACCGATACCGATCATTTTGAAGCTGAAAAAATTTATCAAATTATTTGGTCTGCGATTGAATTGTTTTTTCTCGATGCAGATGAACAAATCAATCAACTTCAAAGCTTAATTGATGACAATTCGCCTTTAATTGCACCAGAACATTTACAACATTATGCACATCAATGGCTAGTTATTGCGGATATTATTGCAGAAAAATGTCCAGAATATTCATTAGCTCAAATCAGTTTTATTTTTGCCGATAATTGTTGGCAATTAGCAGAACAAAATCAGATATTCATTGAATCGATTATTGATCAGTTAGGTCAATGGCATTTATTATTTAAAGAATTTTTACAAGATATTCTTGATTTAACTTTGTTTAATCAATTAATTGAATGTTTACAACGTGATATTTGGTTACAGCCTTTAACTATTGAAGATCGTGGATTTTTATTAGCAATTATGGACGAGGAGCGTCAACAATGGCAATCATGGATTATTGCTGATAATCAAGCAGAAATACCCGCTACTTTTATTGAAACTGATTTACTTGAAAATATCGATACAATTATCGAAGCGAGTGATGAAGATTTAATTGAAGTGGATTTGAATGAAACGTTAATTGCTTCTGATCCATATCCACTTGTAACCGCAGAAACAATTATTGAGGAACAGCCAATTATTGCAGAAACGGTTACAATTGATGATCAATTATGGTTTGAAGATTCTTTAAATTTACCTTCTCTAACGATTAATCCCGAATTTGTCCAAATGATTCGTGATCAATTTAATATCGTTACGGATAAATTTAATCAAGATTTTAATACTATAGCGCAATTTTCAGAGTTCAAAAATAAATTAGCCACTTATCAAGTTGAAATCGAAAATTTAGCTAGAGCTTCTAATACGATTGGCTTAATTGGTTTGGAACAGGTTTTTGATCAGATATTGTTAAATATTACCGCGATTTTTGAAACGGATATTCTCGAAAGTTATCAAACGCTTATTTCAGGATTAATTCATTTATTTAACTTAATCAAAAATTATTTAATCGATTTTACGCTGAATTCAGCAACTGAATTAGTTGAACATTTGAATCAGGATTGGTGGTTATCTGCATTAAATCCTCATGACAATCAAACTTTAATTCAATTATTAATTGAAATCGAATTATCTAAGCAAACAGAATCAGTTGAGCCGCGTAAAGCGGTGGCTGAATTTAGTGATATTTCCTTGGCATTACCGCAAGATGTTAATCAAGAATTATTAGATTCTTTATTAAGCGAATTACCGGATTTAACTGGGAACTTTTCTAGCGTAATTATACAAATTATTTCAGGTAATAGCGAAGTTGCCCAATTATTAAATGCGCAGCGAATTGCTCATACTTTAAAAGGCGCAGGAAATATCGTTGGTGTTGGTGGAATTGCCATTTTAACGCATCATTTAGAAGAAATTTTAGAATATTTAACTGAACAACAACAATTTCCTAATCAGGCTTTAAGTAAAGTGTTATTAGAAGCCGCAGATTGTTTGGAAATGATGGGAGAATTATTATTAAATGGACAGAATTATGATTCCTCTCAAGCTACTCAAGCCTTACATGTATTACAAGACGTATTAAATTGGTCAAATCGAATTGCGCAATATGGTTTAACCGCAGAAGAAGTTTGTTCGCCAACAGAATTAGTATCGCCTTCCGTTGAAATAGCTGCGCCTTTACCCAAAACAAATGAATCGGCGGTTACGATTCGAGTGGCGAGTGAATTGGTAGATACTATTTTACGCATAAATGGCGAAAGTAGTATTTTAAATGAACAATTTAAAGACAGGATTAAAAATTTTGCGGAACAATTAAAAAATCTCAATGAATTAACTTGGCAAATGCAATCATTGGTTTCTGAATTGGATCAAGCAATTACGATTCAAAGCTATCAGGTCAAAACTTATAAAATAGGTGAAGAAACGAAATTTGATAGTTTGGAAATGGAACAATATAATGAATTACATACTTCTGCGAGTCGAATTGCTGAAGTTGCTACCGATATTCGAGAAATCAATATTAATATGGATGAGCAATTAGGCGAATTAAAATATTTAATGATTGAACAGGAAGTGATCCATAAAGAAAATCAAGAAATGCTGCATAGTATTCGGATGGTTCCTGCGCAAACCATTGCTTCACGCTGTCATCGAATTGTCCGTCAAGCCTGTAGAACCACGAATAAAACGGTTGAATTAGAAATTAAAGGAGCTGAAGTTTTAATTGATAGTAAAATTTTAGATGATATGGTAGAACCTTTAATGCACTTATTACGCAATTGTGTTGATCATGGTATTGAATCCGCAGAATTACGCGAACAATATGGTAAAAATAAAGTCGGAAAAATTTTATTAGAATTTACCCGAAAAGGAAATTATGCGGTAATTCGTTGTCAAGATGATGGTGCAGGTTTATCCAGCGAATTAATTAAACAAACTGCAATTCGTAAAGGCTTATTATCCGCTGAACAAATTTTAACTGAAGCCGAAATACATAAATTAATTCTAATTCCCGGATTTTCCACTCGAGAATTTGCTACGCAAACTTCAGGACGGGGAATTGGAATGGATGTCATTCAAAGTAAAATTTCCTCTATTCAAGGGCAAATGAATTTATATTCAGTCAGTGGGCAAGGATTAGCGATTGAAATGACTATTCCATTAACTTTATCTTCAATGTTATCGTTATTGGTAAAATGTGGTGGTCAAACTTTGGCAATTTCTAATCGCGGTTTACGCAAAATTTATCATGCGGATGAATGTAAATTAGTTTATTTGGATCAGGAATTATATTGTGAAATTAATCAGCAAAAATTTCCAGCTTTATATTTTTCACAATTATTAGGAATGCCTTTATCATATGAATTAAATCAACATTTACCCGCCTTAAAAATTGAAGATGAAATTGAAAAAACGCATATTGTTTTAGTGGATGAATTATTGGGGTATCGAGATTTATTAGTTAAAAATATGGGACATTATATTGCACATATTCAGGGAATTAGTGGCGCATCTATTTTGGGAAATGGCGATGTTGCTCCAGTCATTGATTTAGTGGAAATGCTGCGACATAATCATAAATACCAATATTTATCCGCCATCGCTACGCAAAATTTAGCAGATAATTTAAATAATTTACCTTGGGCATTAATTATTGATGATTCATTAAGTGCGCGTCGAGCGGTAGCGACGTTAGTTAAAGATTTAGGATTGCGTGTAGAAACCGCAATTGATGGTTTGGATGCGATTAAACATTTGGATCAATCTTTACCGAATATTATTATTGTCGATTTAGAAATGCCTAGGATGAATGGGATTGATTTTACCACGCATATTCGAGGACGTGACAATATGCAATTGATTCCGATTTTAATGATTACTTCACGCGCAACTGAAAAACATCGAAAACGCGCTCAAATAGCCGGAGTGACGGAATTTATGACCAAACCTTTTAGCGAAGATGATTTAATTATGACTATTAAAAATCTTCTTGAAAATCAAATAGTTATTCATTAATTAAAAGCTTGATGCCAATAATGTCTATAAGATTGCCGATAGCGAATCACTTGAATTGAATTTTGAATTGATTTAACACTAATTGCTCCTGAAGAAGCCGTGTTTAATACAGATAAATGTAATTCTTGATAGCGTTTTAAAATCGCGGAATTGGGTAAATGGTAGCGATTATAATAACCGGCAGAAATAAGTACGATTTGGGGTTGAACCGTAGTTAAAAAAGTAAAACTAGAAGACGTTTTACTGCCATGATGCGGAGAAATTAAAATATCACTGTGTAATTGAGTTTGATAACGATCAACTAAATCATTTTCGGCTTCAGATTCAATATCTCCGGTTAATAATAATGAATGATAAATACCGGTTATTTTTAAAACACAAGATTGATTATTTTCTGATCCGGTGGATTTAAGCGGTGATAGCATTTCAAAATGAACTTGATCCCAAAACCAATGCTGTCCAGATTGACAAAAAATTGCTGATGAATTGGGAAATAATTGCGGTACGCTAGTATAGATTGATAATACTGGTAATTCTGCCAATAATGATTTCGTGCCTCCACTGTGATCATTATCGCCATGACTGATAATTAATCGATCAATTGACTGAATATTTTGTTGTCGTAAAAAAGGTAATACAACCGCGTTTCCCATATCAAAATCTGTAGAATATTTTGCCCCTGTATCAAAAATTAAAACATGGTCTGTAGTTTGAATAACTATAGATAATCCTTGTCCCACATCTAACAAAGTCATTTCAAATTCTCCCCGCGCTAATTTATCGGTTTTTGGTAAAAATAAAGGCAGCCATAAACAAAAACTTAACCATTTTGCTGGAAATCCTCGCGGCGCGTATAACCAAAAACTCGCTATAATGGCTAATAATAAAGCTAATAAATTCGGCGAAGCTAATTCCCAAATTACCCAGCGTTTTATTTCACTTAAATAATGTAAATAAACGTATAAAAATTGTAAAATTTCGCTGACTATTTTTAATAAAAATATCGCTAAAGGTTTAAATAACCATAATCCTATCACACTGAATAATAATAAAGGCACAACGATTAATTCAATCACTGGAATGGCAATCAGATTAGCAATCGGAGCGATTAATGAAGTTTGTTGAAAATACCAAAATAATAAAGGCATTAATCCTATATTAATGGCAATATTAAAATGGGCAAATTCGATTATATATTGAGCTACTTTTTTTAATTGAGTTTGTAACCGGAATAAACCTTTATTTTGTGTATTATCGAGTAAAATAACTGATTCTTCAACGGAAGATAAACGTCCACTGCCTAAATAAAGTAACCAATAAACTGAAATAAAAGACAGCCAAAATCCACTGCTTAAAACTGATAAAGGATCATAAATTAATATAATGATTAAAGCTAATGATAATACCTTAATACTTGATTGATGTCGGCGTAAAATAATGGCTAACATTGCAATCGTAATCATAATTAATGCGCGTTGCGTTGGAATTGAAAATCCGGCTAAAGCGGAATAAAAAATCGCCATAATTAAGGCAATCAATGCAGCTATTTGATCTGAAGCAAAACGTAAATTACCCCCTTTTATCCATAAATATCGACAAAGCATAAAAATAAATCCGGCAACTAAACTAATATGCGATCCTGAAATGACAATTAAATGAATTGTGCCGCTACGACGAAATACTGTCCATTGAGATTGAGAAATAGCACTGCCATCACCAATCGATAAGGCTTTTAAAATACCAATCATCGATTGATCAACGCCATTTTCGGTTAATTGTTGTAATCGATCAGCAATTTGTTGTCGCCAATAATCAATTGAATTTATATTGGCTAATTTTAATAAAATGGCTTGCTGATGTCGAATATAACCCGTGGCTCCACGATGGCGGATAAAAGCAAATGTTTCTGCATCAAAACCATTTTGATTAAATAATCCATGTACTGGTTTTAATTTAATGCTAAATTGCCATATTTCGCCGATTTTAGGAATTTGTGAGGGGGAATACCAAGTTAAATAGATTTGTGAAGGTAAAGCAATATTTTGCGGAATTAATTTAAATTCAAAACTTAAAGCATGGGGTTTATGATGTGGTAATTCAATAATTTTTCCTTGAATCGTGATTTCTTTATTGATTAAATTTTGGGCTAATTGTTGATTTAATTGTTGTTGTGCATGATAATGTGTCCAAGCTAAACTTAGCAAAAAAATAAACGGAATATAATCGCGTTTTAATAGACTTAAAATAACGATTACAATCGCTACTTTATAAAAAAAGATCGGTGGTAAAAATGACCAATAATGAACAAATAAATTTCCAGCTAAAGCTGAAATAGCGGTCGCAATCATTGAAAAAGTAATTATGAGTAACTTTGATTAATTTAATCGTTTTTATTTAACGCCATTGCCATAATTTCCATTGTTGTACATTTAAACCTTTATCTAAATCATTTAATCGATCATTAATTTGTCCGTCGCCATCTTTATCAATAAAATAATATTCAGGTCCAATATCAGGCGTGACTTTAATCATAAATAATTGTCCATTTCGACGATATTCTTGAATGGTGCGATCTTTTTCCCGAATAACGGTAATTTCTGGGGCTGTTTCCTCTTCTTCTTGCAATAAATCCGCTTCTGAATTAGCTGGATTTAATATCGGTGGTTGTGGAATAGGGATTGATTGAGGATTTAAGGATTCTGCATAAATCATTAATGAATATAACAACAAGAGTATGCCCAACAATGGCTTCATTTTATTCTCCACTGCGATATTTTATTTAACAATCGCTAATTCAGTATTTTTAGCAGTAGAAATGCCTTTGAGTTTTTTAATATCGACTAAAATGCGCGTGCCTTTTAAATCCACTTGAGTAAAATTAGCATTTTCACTTCTAATTGCAGTTAAATCGGCATTTGTTAAATCGGCATTTGTTAAATCTGCACCGGTTAAATCTGCACCAAATAAATGCGCATTAATTAATTTAGCATGAGTTAATTTAGCATTTTGTAAACTTGCGCGTTCTAAATGAGCTTGAGTTAAATTCGCCTCAGTAAAATCGACTCCATTTAATTTCGCATTCATTAATCCCATAGGCTGATTTTTCATATCAGCACCCCATTGAATATTTTGCAAATTCGCATGATTAAAATTGGCTTTATCTAAAGTCGCAATAAATCGACTATTCGATAAATTCGCATAACTAAAATTCGCTTTTGCAATATGTACGCCAAAAACACTGGTATTAGATAAATCGGCATAACTGAAATTCGCACTTGTCATTATCGTTAAATCTAAATTTAATCCCGATAAATTACTATAACTAAAATTCGCTCGTCGTAAATCTGCGCCCCATAAATCGGCAAACCGAAAATCTAAATGCGATAAATCTAAATCGGTCAAATTTTTACGTCGTAAATCCGCATGATGTTGAGCATTGGCTTTGGCTAAAGTATTTTCTACTTCAGCTCTAGTCATTTCCGCAGCTATTAAAGAATGAGTGGATAAAAGCAAGCCCAAAATAAGTAAATAATTCATGATTGACTTCCGTTTTTTAATAAAAAATAATTAGGTTTATGATTAAATTAACGTCCATAATGATCTTCAAAACGCACAATATCATCTTCGCCTACATAATCACCGGTTTGTACTTCAATAATCACTAAAGGAATTACGCCTTGATTTTGCAATCGATGTTTATCACCGGCGGGAATATAAGTTGATTCATCAGGACGTAATAAAAATTGTTTTTTACCATGAGTAACGGTTGCAGTACCGCTAATTACCGTCCAATGTTCACTGCGATGATGGTGCATTTGTAAAGATAAACTCGCATTCGGTTTCACTTCAATGCGTTTAATTTTAAATCTAACCCCTTGTTCTAAAACGGTATAAAATCCCCAAGGACGATGAATTGTTCGATGAATTAACGCGGATTCATGTCCGATTAATTTTAATTGATTGACGACTTCTTTAACTGATTGCAATTGTTCTCTATCAGCAATTAATAAAGCATCTTCGGTATCAATTACAACTAAATGATTAACGCCAATCGTTGCAATCATTCTCGATTCACTATGTAAATAACTATGATAAGTATTTAAAGAAATCACTTGTCCTTGAATTTGATTACCTTGTTCATTTTTAGGCGTTAAATTCGCTAACGCATTCCATGATCCAATATCATTCCATTCAAAATTAGCTTTAACAACAGCAATATTTTTTGCCTGTTCCATAATCGCATAATCAATTGAAATATTTTCAAATTCCTGAAATAAATCAGCCGGAAATTCTACCTGATCAGCAATTAAAATCGATTCAGAAGTTAAAGCGTTTTGAATAGTTTGGGCAATTTGTAAAATAGACGGCGCGTATTCGCTAATTGCATGAATTAAATCGATAGCTTTAAAACAAAAAATGCCCGCATTCCAACTGTATTCTCCGCTTTCTACATAAGCTTGGGCGGTGATTAATTTCGGTTTTTCGACAAAACGCTGCACCTGATACCCTAAAGAATCGATTGCTACTCCTTGTTGAATATAACCAAATCCAGTTTCTGGCGCAGTCGGTTGAATGCCAAAAGTGACCAAAAATCCTTGCTGTGCTAAAGCAACCGCTTTTTCTACCGTAGCAGCAAAAGCATTCACTTCCGGAACTAAATGGTCAGAAGGTAAGACTAACATTACCGCCGATTCGCCATGATGCGCTAAAACATCTAAGGCAGCTAAGGTGATTGCCGGCGCGGTATTACGTCCAAACGGTTCTAATAAATAACGAGCTTTAGTGCGGCAATGATTTAATGCCAATTGCCACTCATCTTTACAGCGAAAATAATAATCTCGGTGAGTAACCGTTAAAATTTCTGCGACTGAATGTAAGGCTAAACAGCGTCTATAGGTTTTTTCTAATAAACTTTGCCCATCAGGTAATTGAATAAACGGTTTGGGATGGGCTTCGCGAGAGACCGGCCATAAACGAGTGCCAGCACCGCCAGATAAAATCACCGGAATCAGCGATAAAGTAGATAAAGCATTCATAGATTGTTCCTAGATAAAAGTTTTATTATCAAACACAATTGGCTGAATAGGTTAGTATTTTTTGAATTTCGTGAATTGAACTGTTACGATCAAAGATGGTAAACCCTTTTTGGAGATTTTTTATGAATCGATTTTTTTTATTATTAATAGGCAGTAGTTTAATCATTAATAGCGGATTAACTCATGCAAATGATACACCGGCACGAATTGAATTACAGACTAATTTAGGTACGATTGCTTTAGAATTAGATTATATCAATACGCCGATTACCAGCGCGAATTTTGTCAATTATATTCACAAAAATTTTTATCAAAATACCTTAATTCATCGAGTGGTGAAAGAATTTGTAATTCAGGGAGGTGGTGTAGATAAAACGACTGGACAATTTAAAACCACCGACGCACCAATTATAAATGAAGCCAGTCATGCGGGGAGTAATTTAGCAATGACTATTTCAATGGCGAGAACTTCGGATCCGAATTCGGCGAGTTCACAATTTTTTATCAATTTGGTGGATAATCTTTTTTTGAATTACGCCAGTAGTGATAATCAAGGTTATACGGTATTTGGTAAAGTGATTAAAGGACAAAACGTTGTCAAAAGAATTGGTAATTTAAGCACTTATTTTACCTCTCAATTGCCTTTTACTGCGGCTGGTAATTTGGTTTGGATTGAAAATGTTTATACTACAGATAGCGTTGATCCAAATACCATTCAAATCAGAACGAATATAAAAGGCTCTGGAAAAGTGATGAGTGATAACGGTGGAATGAATTGCGATAACAATTGTGAAATCACTAGCGATTTGACTACAAAAGTCACTTTAAAAGCGATTCCTAAACGGGGTTATCATTTTTATCAATGGACCGGAGATTGCCAAGGAGGAAATATTTTGATAACGATTAATCCACAATTCGGTAATCATAATTGCACTGCAATATTTAATAAAAACGTTTTAGTGCAATAATTATTGAGTTAATGCAATAAATAAACCTTGCAAATAAAAATTTGCAAGGTTTGTGGAATAGATTATTTGCAGGTAATAGCTACTAATAAAGATTGAGTATCAGCAATAGTTGTACCGCCTAGTGCCTGTCCCAGAGAGGTTGCTCCATTAGTAGTTGCTACTCTTAATGCAAGGGCATCTCCTGCGCTATAAGCTACCGTCGCTGTTTGATTACAACTTGTACTTGCCGAATTTAATGAACAGGAAATAGCAGGAGAAAGTGAGCTAATATTTCCAAGAAGTGCTCTATCAACGTTCAAACTAATACCACCAGTAGTAATTGGAGTGGTAGTGACGGCGGTCAAAGTCAGTGTGCTGCAAGCATTGGGTAAAACATTAAACGCTACTGCTCTATTTGATACAACGACAGTAGTATTTGCAAAGTCAATTACATAATTATCTATATTAGTTATACTACGTGCTACTGGAAGATTATAAGTTTTGATAAACGGCACAGTGGTTGCTCCAGCCGTTCCAGTATCTCCTTTGGGAATAGTTAAATTCAAGGTTTGATTGGGAGCAGTACCGCTAATGGTTGCAACTGCACTACTGCCAACTGCACCGGTAGTGACTGTGCCAATGGATAAAGAATTCGCTGGACCAGTATCACCTTTAGCACCGTTAGTACCGTTAGCACCAGGTGCTCCAGTATCTCCATTACAAACATCTTGCGAGCTTAACAAACCAACACTTATTTTTACACCTGATTTCAATCCACAAGAAGTTGATGCAGAAAGGGTAACGCCTACTCCATTACTACCCGTATCCCCTTTAGCTCCAGCAGCTCCAGCTGGACCAACACTGCCTTGCGCTCCCTGAGGTCCTTGTGGGCCTTGAGAACCGGTATCACCTTTGTCTCCTTGTGGACCCTGCGGGCCGGTGTCACCTTTAGGACCTGTCGCGCCAACACTACCTATATCGCCTTTAATCCCTTGAGGACCAGCATCACCTTTAACACCCTGAGGCCCCGTATCACCGGTTGCTCCAGTTGCGCCGCGTAAACGATTTGGAGTTCCCCAGCCGATTTCAGTTTTAGGACCATATAAATTCATGGTGAATAAATCTAAATAAAAATCCCCACTGACCCCCATCGTGGAAAGCGGAGTACCTACCCCATTTAAAATGGTATTACCGTCAGTACCTCGTTCACCGGTATCCCCCGTATCGCCTTTATCCCCTTTTAAACCTTGAGGTCCGGTATTTCCTTGAATGCCTTGGATTCCGGTATCGCCTTTGATGCCTTGTAAACCTTGAATACCTTGCGGTCCGGTATCGCCTTTGATGCCTTGCGGTCCAATATCTCCTTTATCACCTTTGATTCCTTGTGGGCCGGTATTACCGCGAATGCCTTGTTGACCAATTTCCCCTTGTGGACCTTGAACACCTTGTGGGCCAGGGTCTCCTTTAATCCCTTGAGGACCGGTATCGCCTTTATCGCCAGTAGCTCCACGCAAACCAAGTGGTCCGGTGTCACCTTTATCCCCTTTAATTCCTTGGGGACCGGTATCTCCTTTAGGACCTTGTACACCGGTATCGCCTTTGATACCGGTATCACCTTTTGCTCCAGTGAATCCTCTAGGTCCAATCGGTCCTGTTGCTCCAGTTAATCCTCTAGCACCCGTAGCACCAGTATTACCGGTCAGTCCCCTAGGTCCAGTGGCACCCATCGCACCTGTTTTACCGGTTGCTCCAGTCGCTCCGCGTGGACCGATAGCACCTGTCGCTCCCTGAGGCCCTTTAGCTCCGGTCTCGCCGCGTGGACCGATAGCACCTGTCGCACCAATCGCTCCTCTAGCTCCAGTCGCTCCGGTAAATCCCCTAGGACCAGTCGCGCCGGTTTCACCAGTTAACCCTCTAGCACCCGTTGCACCCGTAGGACCAATTAATCCCCGCGGACCAGCTTCCCCTTGATACCCTCTAGGTCCGGTCGGACCAGTAGGACCGATTAATCCACGAGGTCCAATTGGACCGGTTGCTCCGGTCGCGCCAGTCGTTCCTACAGTACATCCAATGCCTAAACGACCATCACGACTGATACAAACCGGTCGTCCTTCGCTTAAAGAGTTATAAATCCCTGCGATGTACGCCGCAGTTTGTCCATTACCGATTCGGATGGTGTCGTTATCAGCAGATTGACCTTCATGACCTAAATAAATATTGTTATTTCCGCTGAGTAAATCAAAACCAGCTCGGTAGCCAACGGCAAGATTGCGATTACCATTGATATTATTCGCTAAAGCAAAATGCCCGTAAGCCTGATTTAATGAACCGGTGGTATTTTTGCTGAGAGCATTATTGCCGTTTGCCAAATTATTTTTACCGGTAGTGACCGCAGATAAAGCCAGATTGCCGGTTGCTAAATTACCTTGAGAAGATAAATTGTCGGCGTAAATCGATAAAGGCATTAAGCCAGTGACTAGCATTGCCGTAGTCAATAAATTTAAGGAAGTTTTCATGATAGCCGCCTAGGTGAAATGAATAGAGTGGTCACTAGCGATAAAAAATAAACTCTAATTTAAGTACCACATTTAATCATCAACTATAGCAAAATTTAGTCAAAAACAATTATTTTTCAAACCGATCTCTAGCGAGTAATTTTTTACCTAAATCAGATTCTGCGATAATTAAAAAATAATAAAAGCTCGAATACCCGCAATCCCTTGTGCGCCATAATGTTGCGCTAAAGCTAATTGCTCAAGCGTTAACCCTCCCAAAGCATAAACCGGAATCGTCAGTTTTTTCGTCCATTGTTGGAATAATTCCCACCCTAAAGCCGGAATTTGTGGATGAGTGGCGGTAGGTAATACCGGTGATAAAACCGCAAAATCAACCGCCAATCGTTCAGCTTGTTGTAATTGTTGCCAATTATGACATGAAGCCGCTAACCATCCTGTCACTGGCGGGCGTTCGGTGCAACGCATTAATTCTGCGCTGGTTAAATGTAAACCCTGTTGATTATCGGTCGCTATAGTTGAATTCAATAACGGTTGAATTTTGGCTTGCTGACAAATTTCAAGCACTGCGGGTAAACAGGCTTGACGTTGCGTATCGGATAAATTTTTTAAGCGAATTTGTAAATATGTCGGCTGAAAAGTCAAAATACGCTGCAAATTTGCCCATAATTCAATTTCGGTATTCGCCTCTAAAATAGGATAAAAATCCGATAATTGTAATTTTCGTAAAATCGCTGTATTTGCGGCGGGAAAAGCATAATTTGCCAATTCAGAAACGGTGACCCAACGAATTGGTTGACCTTCACAGCCGCGTGCTTCCCCTGTAAATGCGGTGACTAAAAACACTTCTAAACAAACAGAATATTTTGGATAGTGATGAATAATCTGTAAAAAAGCACGACTTTGGGTAACGCTAATCCCCAGTTCTTCAAATAATTCGCGCTCTAAAGCTTGCTGTAAAGTTTCGCCCGTTTCGAGTTTTCCGCCAGGAAATTCCCACAAATTCGCTTGATCAACCTGTTGACCGCGTTGACTGATCAACAGTTGACCTGAAGTATTACGAATCACAGCGACTACAATCGAAAGATAGTCGTTTGTTATCATAGAGTTAGGCACTCATGCTCAAATAACGTTCACCGGTATCGTGAACGATACTGACCACTTTTTTACTCGCAGGTAAACGTTCAGCGACGCGAATCGCAGCACAAATACTCGCCCCAGAAGAAATGCCCGCCAAAATGCCTTCTTCAATTGCCAATTTGTAACGTAATGCAAAAGCTTCTTCGGTGCTAACCAACTCAACACCATCTAAAATCGATACATTTAAAATACTGGGAATAAATCCAGTACCAATGCCTTGAATACGATGCGGGCTGTGTTTGCCACCGGATAATACCGGTGATTCTCTAGGTTCAACCGCGATAATTTGAATATTTGGATTTTTTTGTTTCAAAACTTCACCGACACCGGTAATAGTTCCGCCGGTTCCTACCGCACAGACAAAATAATCGATTTCGCCATTGGTTGCCGCCCAAATTTCTTCAGCCGTCGTTTGCCGATGAATTTCGGGATTAGCTGGATTTTCAAATTGTTTAGGCATAAATGATCCAGGGGTTTGCGCGACTAATTCATGAGCTTTTTTAATCGCTCCGGGCATTCCTTCAGAACCCGGGGTTAATACCACTTGCGCGCCATATAAACTTAACAATTGTCGCCGTTCAATCGACATCGTTTCGGGCATAGTTAAGATACAACGATAACCGCGTGCGGCTGAAACTAAGGCTAATGCAATTCCAGTATTTCCCGAAGTGGCTTCGATAATTGTTCCTCCGGATTTTAATAAGCCAGACCGTTCTGCATCTTCAATCATGGCTAAACCAATTCGATCTTTAACCGAACCGCCAGGATTTGCTGATTCCATTTTGACAAACAACTCAGCGGCATTCGCAGACACCAGTCGTTGTAATTTAATTAATTGAGTATTTCCGATTAAATGCGGTAAAGTTTTTAATTTCATTAAGAATCCTAAATATATTTGAGAAATGTTGTGTTATTATATCGTTTTATAAAAATAGGTCTATTTATTTTTATATAATTCTCAATTAATTTTTATAAAATAATCTTTATTTATAAAAATTAACTATATTAAAACGTATCATTAAAAATTTATTTTGTTAACAATGATTATACCTAAAATTTTTTAATGATATTCATTTTTAGTTTTTCTATTTCGGTGCGCGAATGTAAAAAAGTTTAAATTCGGTTTTTATTAAATATGAAAGTCTAAATTAGCTTTTAGTTATTTTTTAAATTTTTCATTACCAATAAAAAAGCCGCTTTCGATAACACGAGAAGCGGCTATTAAGTCAAATTAAAAAATATCATATCACAATAAAATCAGTAATTGTTAAAGCTAAATTTGGAGTTAAACCTGCAATTTGAATAGCTGCCCCACTACCATTTCCATCGGCATCATAAAATAATATACCAGTCACTGAATTGTAAATAATAAAATCATTATTATCGGATGCGGCTGTGCCGATTTTAAAATAGGACGAATTTAATTGCCCTATTGTAGTTAATTGAAGAAACACATCATTTTCTAATTGAATCGTATCACCAATCACAGAAAAATCACTAATACTGTCTTTATCAAGAGATGTTAATTGAAAAAAATCATTTCCCGATCCACTAGTTAATATATCATTTCCCATTCCACCAACTAATGTATCATTTCCCATTCCGCCATTTAGCGTATCATTACCACAACATCCGTTTAATATATCATCGCCAGATTGTCCATAAAGTAAATCATTGCCGTCATCACCTTTGAGATAATCATTACCGCTATTGCCGTGTAAATCATCGTTACCTTCTAAACCGAAAATACGATTATCACCACTGGTATAACCATATAGCGAATCATCGCCTGTCGTCCCTAAAGTATCAACATGGGCTTTAATCGAAGATAAATCCCATTGTTCGCCGTCGGTAAAATCAAAATAATCCACTCGGCGAGCTGCTGTTTCAAAATAACCATCAACCGTCAATTCATCGCCATTGGTAGTTATTAACGATAAATCATTACCTTGCCTAATCACTTGGCTAATTTGTGTTGGCATTAAATCGACAAAATTCACTACATCTATAGCGTCTGTAGCAGAATCGTATTGATGAATATGGTCATTGCCGAAACCTTGTTGAAACGAATACATATCACTGCCGGCATTGCCATCCAACACATCATTACCCGCACCTCCCATTAGCACATCATTACCCGCACCGGCTTCGATAGTGTCCTGACCTGTACCGCTTTCAAGTACATCGTTACCTGCTTGTCCATTCAATACATCATCGCCGCCGAAACCTAACAAACGTTCATCGGCGACAGTGCCGTCCAAACGATTATTCTCAGCACTCCCTGTTAAAGTGTTCAATTGGGCTAATTGCAAAATTTCAAGTGCATTCGGCTGAATTGCTACGAGTCCGTTGGTCAAACTTTGCCAAACAGCAGGATTCGTCCAACCCAATGCCTTCAAATTTCGCGCAAAACCATCTAACACGGCAACACCACTGACTGAATCGGTATTCAGTTGGGTTTGCAAAGCGGCTATAACGCCGGTCAAATCCATTTGCAATGTTTGGCTACTGTCATCCCAACTCCAACGAACGTGTTGATATAAATCAGAAAACTGAGTTTGTGCTTCCAATTGAGCCGTCATTGAGTTAGAAAGCTCGGTAAACGCCGCCGCAATTTTCTTACCCGCCGTCACGCCTGGATTGGCTCCCCAGCCAGTTTGATAAAAACTATCGCCTAAGAAATGCTCTAAAGCGACAAGCTGACGGGCATCGACATAACTGCCACGACTTTGTGGCGAAATCGAATCAGCATCTGTCCAATCATAAATAATACGGTTGACTAACGAGTGACGTTGCCCTTCATCTGTTTCATTTTTATAATTTAAAATCAATTGGTTAAGACTGCCACCGTCATCCAATGCCAATGCTTGCTGCAAATCTCGTACTACGCCGTAGCCCGTCAAATTCGGTAAACCTGCTATTTCATCAGGAATTGTTATCCAAGTGGTAGCGACACTGTAAGTACGGTCAACGGCAAACCAGACATCTTCGGCGGCGGCTTGTGTGCCGTCAACACGCGTGTAAGTTCCCAGTTGTCGATGTGCATTTCCTTGAGCATCAACCACATCGGAGTTTGCGTAAGCGGTTGAAATAGCGGTAATTCCAGCCTCAGTTAATGACAATAATTCACTGGCACGACTGAAACCGTCACCATTGCTGTCAATCCAAATTTTAAGGCTGGCAAAAGCAACATCATCAGCGTTAATTTGATGATCGCCATTGCTGTCTAAAGCTTTCAAGGCTTCAAAACCATTCGCGGCTTTTACGCCATTAATCAACGTTTCACTGCCGAATAATTCGCTACCATTGTCGATTTTGCCATTGCCATTAATATCATGGACTAACAAACCATCGTTTGCACCGACCCAACCTGTTTGTTCGGCAAAACCATCGTTAGCGTGGTCGAAATACGCGCCTTGTTTTACGCCTGTGGTTTCAACACCATTGTTATTTAAATCAAGGATAATCGGGGAAGAAGTTGTTTTTGCAGAGGTGACTTGTTGTACTATATTCTCCATATAATCTGGTACACCATTACCATTTTCATCAATAAGTGTACAGGGAAATTCCTCATTAGCATGCTCAGTATAATCTGGAATGCCGTTACCATTTTCATCGACAGGAGTACAAGGGAATTTTTCATTAGTATGATCAATAGCACTATCATATTTTGAAATTTCAGTTGAATAATCTACACTTTTTTTAGCTAAATCTTTTAATTCGGCATCAGATGCATTGGGGTTGTATTTTTTATATATTTCAGAAATATCATCAGAACCAGCTATCCGCTTTTTATCCAAGTAAACGGCAATTCCAGTTGCTATATTAGCAGCCGGATCAAATCTGTCATAAGATAACGGAATGATATATTTTCCGATGAGTGTTTTTCCATTCAATCGAATAGCAGCATCTTGTGCTGTACCATCAAGAATTTGAAAAACACCAGATGCAGAAGTAGTAGCATTTGCAGCGTCAGGATTAAACCCCGATTCGTGTTCAGCAATTGCCAGAAGATTTTGAATATCAAGATTACTAAGCCCCGCTTTTTGTCCTTGCTGAATAATCGCTGTTTTAACAGAGTCTTTGATACTTTGATTAGCATCACCGCCTTGACGAGAGTTACCATACTGTGGGTTAGGGTCGTTGTAGTGTGAGGATGGTTTTTTCATTTTGTATAATCTCCAGTAATAATAGGGTATAGGTTGATATAAAATTCTTGCTTAGTCGTTTTTTTGTCATGCCATAGCTTTATCAGTTTTTTTTCCATAGCATTTGGTATTCGCTTATAGCCTGATACAATTTTTGAACCTGTCTTGCTAGAGTCAGAACCAATGTAGTGAGCGAACTCATCAAAATAATCTCCTCTTTCACAATCTATACAGGTACGTCCACTGCCAAAATTTGTGGAGTTAATACTTAGCCAATGATGTGATTCTGTCGTAAAACAGGTAGCACTAAATCCTACCATTAGCTCTGTTCTGAAATCAGGGTTAAACAAAAAGAAATCTCTTTTCTTTTCTCCCAAAGAAAACTCGAAATGTTGCGTATAACAGATTGCCCGCGCTTCGATTTTATCAATTGATCGACAAGATGTTGTGATATGAACATTATAATTTCCGCATTTAAAGTTTGTTTCAGCAATGTAAGCTTTATCGTAACCGAACTCTATAATTGAACCAATATCGCCGCGTTTAGCTTGTTCAATAAGCAACTGCCTTTCTGATTTTTTCTCCTCTGCAAAGCAATTATTATCTGCAATTGCTAAAGCTAGTATAAAAAACAGATACCTATAAACTATTTTAGTTTTCATTATCAACTCTTACATAACAAGTATTCGAAAATTTTTGTTCAGTTAGGCTAAAACTATAAATTAAAATTAACAACAAAACTATGCGGCATATTGTCTCAGGTAGTTTTGATTGTAAAGATTATTGCGGACTAATAAACCATCGTTAGCGTGGTCGAAATACGCGCCTTGTTTTACGCCGCTGGTTTCAACACCGTTGTTATTTAAATCAAGGATAATCGGGGAAGAGGTGGATTTTGCGGAGGTGACTTGTTGTTTGACTGTTTCTATGACTTCATCATCATTACCA
>JACCEE010755521.1_pt1 | contig 25058 bp, 18 predicted proteins | sample 7449931 | NCBI WGS metagenome assembly JACCEE01 (sample SAMN15323457, study PRJNA562643) | freshwater metagenome | isolation source: river surface water | place: USA:Blue River Watershed | collected 2017-08-19 | reverse complement strand
GTACATCCTAATCCGACAGCTGCTGAATTAGCTCAGATAGCCGTTGTAACCGCAAAGACAGCTAAGGCGATTGCCCGAATTGAACCAAGAGTTGCCATGCTAAGTTTTTCGACCAAGGGGAGTGCAAAGCATGAGATGGTTGACAAAGTGGTTGAAGCTACCCGACTGGCTAAAGAGATGGATCCTTCGTTAGTTATTGACGGGGAGATGCAGGCCGATGCGGCTATCGTATCAGCAGTAGGAAAGAGTAAAGCGCCTGGTAGTGAAGTTGCAGGTAGAGCAAATGTATTAGTTTTTCCTACGCTTGAGGTGGGTAATATTGCCTATAAATTAGTACAAAGACTGGCCGGAGCCGAAGCCGTTGGTCCGGTACTTCAAGGAATGGCAGCTCCAATTAATGATCTCTCGAGAGGTTGCTCGGTTGAAGATATTGTTAATCTGGTGGCAATAACTGCAAATCAAGCAGCTGGAATATAGATTTTCAGGAGAAAAGGGGGCGGTGCACCCTTTTTTTAAGAATAGACGCAATCGATTGCGGACAACCTAATTTTTTTACGATCACCTATTATATTACAAAATGAAAATTCTGGTTTTAAACTGTGGAAGCTCTTCAATAAAATACCAGCTATTTGCCATGAACGGACAGTCTGAGGTACTTGCCCGCGGGCTGGTTGAGAAGATTGGGTTAGCGGAAGGCACATTAACCCATAAACCTAACGGGAAGGCTGACTTTGTCACTAACCGTCCTATTCCGAATCACCAAGAGGGGATAAATCTGGTGATAGAAGCATTGATCGATCCTGAACATGGCGTTTTAAGTTCGGTTAAAGAGATAGAGGCTGTTGGACATAGGGTTGCGCATGGCGGAGAGAAGTTCTCAAAGTCAGTTATTATTACCCATGAGGTAGAGAAAGACATTGAGCGTTGCATAGAGTTGGCTCCTTTACATAACCCGGCTAACCTGAGTGGGGTCTCTTCTGTAAAGGAGATCTTACCCGGTGTACCCCAGGTAGCCGTCTTTGACACCTCATTCCATCAAACATTACCAGAGCATGCCTACATTTATGGTATCCCCTACTATTACTACGAGAAATATAGAATTCGTAAGTATGGATTTCATGGAACCAGCCATAAATACGTTGCCCAAAAAGCATGTGACCTCTTAGGATGGGACATCAAAGATAAAAAGATCGTTTCTTGTCACCTTGGGAATGGGGCATCAGTTGCAGCCATCAAGTTTGGCGAGTCTGTTGAGACCAGTATGGGCTTTACTCCTGTAGAAGGCCTTTTGATGGGAACTCGTTCTGGCGACCTTGATTTAGGGGTATTGCTCTATTTAATGGAGAAAGAGCAGATGTGTTGCAGTGAGCTAAACGATTTGATCAATAAGAAGAGCGGAATGCTTGGTGTAACAGGAGTATCCAGCGATATGCGCGATGTTGCAGCCGCTTCAAAAGCAGGTAACCATAGAGCAACCCTTGGCCTCGATATGTTTGCTTATGCTGTTAAAAAGTATATCGGTGCCTACGCTGCTGTTATGAATGGAATAGATCTACTTATCTTTACCGGCGGTATCGGAGAAAATGACTGCGATACACGCCAACGCATCGCATCTGACCTCAACTATCTCGGTATCCATTTCGATGAAAAACTTAATGATGGCCTCAGAGGTAAGGATGCACCCATTACCTCTCCTGATTCTCCGGTAAAGGCAATGGTGATCACCACCAACGAAGAACTGGTCATCGCTACCGATACCTTTAACCTCGTCAATAATAACTAAACGATATTTTTCACTATACCAAAACTCTGTTTGAATTGATGTTTTCCATGAAAGGGCAGTGAAAGCTGCCCTTTTTTATTGAGGGGGGAGGGATTCAAGATTCAAGGATTCAGGGATTCAAGATTCAGGGATTCAAAATTCAAGATTCACAAAAAAAAAACTTGCGTGAATCGAACGCCGCCTAAAGAGGAGGGGTTCAGAATCACGCAAGATTCTATAATAAAAGATCAGAAAGATTATAGTCTTCCGTCGACCTTTTCTTTAGGCCAAAGGCCTTTGATATCGTATACAACACTAGCGGCTTTACGTTCAGCAAAGTTGAATTCGGCGAACTCACGATGTGAAACAGCTAGAATGATTGCGTCATAATCTTTGACATTATAACTTGGAGCAAGCTTTAGATTGTATTCATGGAAGACCTCATTAGCCTTAGCCCATGGATCGTATACATCGACCTGCATTCCAAAGGCCTCTAATTCATGAACCACATCGACCACTTTAGTATTTCTGATATCTGGACAGTTCTCTTTGAAGGTGATACCCAGGACAAGAGCTCTCGAGTTATTTACAGCGAGGTCTCTACGAATCATTAGCTTTACGATCCGAGCGGCGATCCATGCTCCCATACCATCATTCATTCTACGGCCTGCGAGGATGATCTCAGGGTGATAACCGGCCTCCTGAGCCTTTTGCGCCATATAATAGGGGTCAACACCTATACAGTGACCACCGACTAATCCGGGGGAGAACTTTAGAAAGTTCCATTTGGTTCCTGCTGCCTCAAGAACATCACGGGTATCAATATCCAGATGGGCACAGATACGAGCCAGTTCATTAACGAAAGCTATGTTAATATCACGTTGTGAATTCTCAATGACCTTTGCTGATTCGGCAACCTTAATACTTGCAGCCTTATGAGTTCCAGCCTTGATAATAGTCTTATAGAGAACATCAACCACATCGGCAATTTCAGGGGTTGAGCCCGATGTTACCTTATGAATGGTTGTTACGGTATGCTCTTTGTCACCAGGATTGATACGTTCAGGAGAATATCCTGCAAAAAAGTCAACATTGAGTTTCAATCCGGAGGTACGTTCAATAACAGGTAGGCAATCTTCCTCAGTACAACCAGGATAAACGGTGGATTCATAAATCACGAGATCGCCTTTCTTAATCACCTTTCCAATGGATTCAGATGCTTTAATAAGCGGAGTAAGATCGGGTCTGTTATTTTTATCAACCGGAGTGGGAACGGTAACGATATAGGTGTTACATGAGGAGGTCTCTTCCAAACGAGTGGTTAGATAAAGGCCTTTCTTTTCAGGTTGAGCATTGACTAAAACCGACTTGAGGTTATCATCTTCCACCTCTAAGGTACTATCGTGGCCGGTATTGAGTTCATCTACCCTGCCTTGGTGGATATCAAAGCCAACTACAGGAAAAAATTTGGCGAATTCTACTGCCAAAGGAAGGCCTACATAGCCAAGTCCGATCATACAGATTTTATGGTCCATTGTTTTGTTGGTTTGGGGTTCAAAATAAGAACTTACTTTTCACAAGCTGTACGACAAAATTATAAAATTATTCGTTAAGCGCTCTCTTTAAAAAGCCAATAGAAAAGGCTTTCTGTTTTTCCAATAGTTCACCCACCCTATCATAGTCTATAGGTTTATTAATCAGCTCTCGATTAACCTGATCTGATTTGAAAACCAATCTATCTTCCAGTCCAAACATCTTTAAAAGAGATTGAAATCTTGACATCCCCCTGGATTCATTTCCAATAGCAATGAAAGGTTTCCTAAAGATGATAGAGAAAACGGTTCCATGAAACGAGTCGGTAACAACATACTCAGAATCTCTAAACCCTCTCAACCATTCTGTAACTGAGGGGAAGATGCATGACTCTACCCCTTTACTACCTACCTGAGAGAATTTCTTCTGTGGCATTACCGCCACCACCCTTAACCTCTTCTCATCGGCCACCTTATTAATAATCTCAAGTTTATCTGCCGATTTATCTAAGACGTAATGGTATAGAACATTCTGTCCTAAACTAGCGTGTTCCCGATCAACCATCTCACTATATACATCACTATTGATTAATAGAGTAGGATCAAGAGTATGTTCAGCTTCCACGTTAAAGTACTTTTTACATAGATCGACGCCAGAATCCTCACGAACAGATATTGCGTTGAACTCTTGAGCTAGTGAGCTACAGATCTGAGTCATTTTCTCAGAAAACTCCCAATCATCAACGCCAAAAGAGGCTGCGTAAGCTACTCTTTTCAAGGAGGCAATTCCTTTGGTAAAATCGAGGAAATAGCTTGGCATACCTGGAGTATAATACATACGCCACACTTGATCACTACCAACCACATACCCATCAAATCCCATCTGATTTAACTTATAGTACTCTTCGGGTGAGTTTATCGCCTCAGTCAACTGAATATATCTTTCTATAAACTTATCTGTATGCTGTGAGATAACCCGAGCCTCTTCATCACTAGGCCAATCCTTTACCACCAAATCAAAACGCCCCAAAAGATACTTTTTGATCGACCTTTTTATAAAGGACTCCACCTTTACTGCAAGCTTCGGCTTCGAGACCCTATGAACAGTAACAGCTTCGTAGCCCAAATCCTTTAAAACCTTTTGTAATGCAAAAGCTTGAACCAATCCTCCATAATTTGTATGCAGAGGGAGGGTCAATATCCCTATTTTCTTCATCTCTTAACAATTTTAGATTTTACCATTAGAAAAGCTGATCTGACCTTCTCTTTCTCATCTTTTTCAAGGCCAAAGAGGTATATCGAAATTCCAAAAGCAATAAAAGTAACAACGATATTGATAATAAAACGAAAATCAATGACTATGTAATGTGATATCAAATACGAGACTGCCAGGGCTACGATTGTTGGTATCATTGCCTTAAAAAACACCATATAACTATAATTTCTAATAGACATCCCAGCAAGAACCTTTAGGAAAAACAATCTAAAAACCAGACTTAATAATTCAACAATAATGAAACTAAAAAGCACAGAATAAGCAGCAAAACCGAGTTTAAGCAACACCCAAGCGGCAGGAAGATTCAATAACAGAACCCCTCCTACTACTACCTGATAGAGTCTAATCTTACCCGTAGCCTGAGCCGCCGATTGCAATCCAACGGTTAATTGTCTTACCAACGAAGCGACCAATATCAAGATGCAAAAGATCGCTGTATAATCGGGCACCGTTTTAAGCCAAAAAGCTAAGATATGATCCATCTCAAAGATAAAAGGGATAGAGATAAAGGCCAGAAGATAATATCCAAACCGGCTAGCTTTCATACTTAACCAAAGCATTCGCTTCCTTTCACCGGCTCCCTCAGCTCTCATAATTTGAGGGTTCATGGAACGTAACATCGATAACGAAAAGAAACTTAGTTGTCCGCTCAACTGATTGGCTATTCCATATGCCGCATTAATGATCGTTCCAAAAAAGATATTCAGGACAATGGCTATTCCTTCGGCTCTGGCAACGCCACAAGCGGCTCCAAAAAGATTCCAACCAGCAAACGAAGCAAGCTCCTTCATTAATGGTTTATCTACCCTGCCGCCAACGTTTAAGGTCACCTCCTCATAATACTTCAAACAATATACAGCATATAAAAAGACCACAATAACACTTACCGCTGCAACAATCACCGAATAAAAAACCAGTTTATCACCTTCAAACCAAAAAACCAATAATGCAACACCCAGTTTTAATACCACCTCAACAACACTAACGATAGCTATCCACAGCATATTCTCATGGGCACTCAACGAGGCATTATATGGCACTGAAATGACAGAGAAAAAAATGGTAAAAGTCATAGTATGGTATATGATCTTTGCCGCCCAGACACGATCCGCCGGAATATTAAGAAAACCATCAAATAAAAATAACCCCGCTATCTCCAGAACAATCACCATGATTATCCCTATTACTATATGCAGAATAAAACTGTTACTAAACACTCTCTTCTGCATCTCTAAATCATCTTTACCCTGATGATAGGAAAAAAATCGCTGAGTGGAGGTGGCCATAGCCGTATTCAAAAAGGCCAGCATCGCCACCACTCCGGCAATAAGATTATAGATACCATAATCTTCAACTCCTAATCCCTCCAAAACAAGCCTTGTAGTATACAGGGTAATACCGGCAGTCAATATCATCTTCAGATAAAGAATCCCTGTGTTAAGAGCAATCTTTTTGCCGCTTCGCATGTTGATTTGTGTATCTTGATTAATAATTATCGTAAATGATCATAACCTCTTCGCTGATTTCTGACGTCATAGCTACCATGAACGCTTATTTCATTGTTTACTCACCAAACATAAAGATAGATAAATTTATTCCGGTTTAGTATAGTACATCTCTGTTTTACAAAGTATCGTCAGAACCATTAACCCGCTCCAAAAGAGCCAATGTCTCCACATGATGAGTCAGGGGGAAAAAGTCATATCCAATGACCCGACACAAACGATATCCCAAATATCTCAGTTGCAATAAATCACGTGCTAATGTTCCAGGAGAACAGCTCATGTATGCTATTCTGTCCGGCCTTAATGTCCGTCCAATATACTCAGTCACTTCAGGCTCCATACCGGTTCGAGGCGGATTGGTATAGACTAAAAACCTAGCCTTCTCATTCGCTTTACGCCATAGATCTATCTGTGGAACTCGCTGCAAACAGCTACCTCGAAGTACCTGAGCACCCGAAGCATTTACCAAAGAGAACCGAACAGAATCTCCGGAAGATTCAATACCCAAGGCCACCGCCTGCTGTGCTAACCAACGCCTCAAGCTCGCTCCATTACCACTATAAAGATCCAGGACAGCTGTTTTCGAGTCAGGCAACAACCAAGATTCGGCTTCATCTAATGAATTACTATGTAATTCAGGAATGAGTTGTTGAAAGGCAGCCGGACCATAAGCAAGACCATCTGACATCAAAGATGCCTCCTGACCGAAAACAATTGAAAAGTATCCTTTCCCAAACACCCGTTTCCCTGTTGATGGGTTTAAATGGATCCACAGACCCTCATTGCCGAGTTCGAAAAAACGCTCTTTAAATTCTGGTGTTATCCAGTCTAACGAGGGTAACGACGAGGTTTTAAAAACCAACGTGACCTGAGCACCCGTTTGACTGAACCAATACAAGGGGTAGTCAGTCTGCTTCGGAAGAGTCGCACGCAATAGCGTCAGGGTTTCTTTTACTTGAAGCGAGTGAACCGGACAGTCATCTATTGGTACAAACTCTTTGAATCGTGTCACCCCAAAATGCCACTCATTAAATAGGCAAAAATCTGCCCGTAACAGAACCTTGTTTCTGTAATGTAATCGCTGGTGTTCAGGAAGAGAACGTACAGATCCATCAAAAATAACCTTTTCTAAAAGATTATGCTCCTCAATAACTACATTTAACTTACTATAAATAAAAGAACCCTTTTGTTGTAAGCTTTCCTGAAGAGACCAACTTCTATGACGACAAGCCGGGCAAATTGAGTTACAACCAGACGGAATTGGAGATTGATTTAACATCCTTTAATCATAAATGAAACCCAAAGTTAAAATCTTTTAAGAATCATTAAACCCGGGAAAATGTCAAGTGGTCATACCCTAACAAATAAAACAAACTAAGTCACATGAATAATCTATTTAAATTAATGATTGCAGGAGGGTTTTTGCTCTTTTGCACTATATCGCTCCAGGCTCAAGAGCCGCAAGAGAAACTGACCGCTGCCCAAAGAGCTTCAAAGGTGACAGATAAACTTAAGAAGGATCTTAACCTAACAGAGGAGCAAGCCAATAAAGTTTTAGAAGTCAATAAAGATTTCTTTAGCAAGATGGAGGCTCAGAGAGCTCTTAACAAGGAAAACAGAAGAACTTCCCGCGATGAAATGAAGAAAAACGACGAAGATCAAGACAAGCGCATGAAAGAGATCTTAACGGCAGAGCAATATAAATCATATCTCGATTTAAAAGAGAAAAGACGAAACGATGAGCGACATGAAAGAGGAAAAAGGCCAGAGGATAGATCTGGACGTCATGAAAGGACAGAGTCTAATTAGTAAAATGTAGTTTTATCGGATTTATTTGGATGAGGAGCCGGCTGATCGGGATGATCATTCCGGCTTTCTTTTTCTTTGCCTATCTTTGCAAATCACTGCTTTCGTGTTTAAGTCACGCATAAACAAATTCAACAAGCATCTAAATATGTCAAACAAAAAAAACGCTTTAATAATTCTTTTTCTCTTAGCTGCATTTTCTCTTTTTGCCCAACAAGAGAAATTTTTACTCGGTCTATCTGCGGGTTATGACCCAATGCAGGTTAAAAAGCCTGGTTTTGGAGTAAAGGGCGTTTTGAGCCTCACTCCTATTGTAGCCATTGTTCCAGAAGTGATCATCTACTCCTCTGACAAAGCTTCCAATGCTAAAATACGCTATTATGAGGTCAATGCCGCTGCTGAGTTTAGAGTACAAAAATTCAAAAGTAGTTATCTAACATTGGCATTGGGAATGAACCTAACAAGAGAAAATGTCGAAGCAACCGATGTCTTTTCAAAATCCAGTGCCAATATGGTAAGCTTTACACCTGGCCTCTCCTATTACTTACCGGTTAGCAAATGGATCATCCTGGATGCCACCACAAGGTATTATTTGGGAAAAGAGGGACGATATTACATAGGAGGAGGAATACTAATCAACCTGAATCCTGATAAAACAACAACAAAAAGACCACGGAAATAGTACAAAATCGTTGAGGATCACTATAAAATCGGAGAACCGATAATAAAAAAGGATTGCCTGAGTATTGATCAGGCAATCCTTTTTTATTGGAAGATAAACCAGAGTTTAGTCTTGGATCTTCACTTGAATCTTAATAGTACGAGTTGCAGCAGAGGTGCCAGAAACTTCAAGCACTTTAAAGATACCCTTACGTGAAGCATATGTTGAGGTTGCAGCCGTTTCAAAAGCAACAACATCATTAACAGTAAGACTAGCAACTTTAGTGTCTGTTAAACCAGTAGCCTGAGCGGTGATCACTGAATCATCGGTAATACCATCGAAGTTAACACCGGTTACTTTTTTAAACTTGGTGTCATTCTTGGTTGTCCAGCTATTAAAAAGAGGAGAAAAAGCAGTATTAGCATCAGAATTAGCAGGAGCTCCGATAGCATAAAGGCTAGTAGCGCCATACCAGAAGACAAAGTCAACTGAAGATTGGTTTGTTATAGCACTAGCTTGGAACATAACGGCATTATCTTTTGAAGAATAGAAACTTCCTGCATTTACGTTGCCTTGGCCACCCATCAATACCGCAGTGTAACTCTTAATTTCGCCAGCAGCGGCAGTGGTAGTAATATTAAGAGTCAACTCCTTAGTAAGACCTGCATCATCAGTAATAACAAACATAATTTTTTCTATACCGGTACTCTGATTAGCAGTGAATGTAGTATCAAGAGAATAGTTACTCTCTTTCATAGAACGGTTAGAAATAACAACAGGAGTGTTGTTAAAGATGCGGGTGATAACTACTTTTCTGATTTTCTCACTTGTGCTTGAATTAGCAGAAGCATTGATACCTACCTTAAAAGATGAACCTACCACGAAACTGGCATCAGAAGAAACATAATTTGTTCCACCAACGAATGTCAGGTTAGGAGTTTTATCAACAATAGGATCATCCTTGTCATCAGAACAAGAAGTGAAGAGCGCTGATGTGGCAAGCATTACAGCCACCATTAAGAAATGGATTTTTTTCATAAAACGTAGTGATAAATGGTTAAATGAATACTTAAAGATATACCTTCAACAAAGAAGGTCTTTTTTTGCTAGATCAAAAACAAAAATACTGCCAAAACAAATACATATAACGTTTTTGTGAAGTTTTTGATATTTTTCTTTGTAAGTGCCCATATAGAGGTCAAAAAAACAAGCTACTGGGGCAACGATAGTAGCTAAAAGAAAAGAAAGAGCTATCTTTGCAGTTCACAGACCATCAGGGGCTGACTGGTATTGACAGCAGGACGGTGGATTTGTAAGCATGCAGGGCGTTGTCGATAAGGCCCTTCAAAACCATCGGCAAAGCCATAACTGGCAACAATTACAATTACGCACTGGCTGCTTAATCAGGACGATTAGGTCGCTTGCTGTTCCCCGGGAAGCCCTGTCCTACGGCGTCCCGACCGGAGCATCAAAAATGGAGGACTGGTCAGAATAAGATCCTGGTGTTCTGATAAGATAAAAGGAATAAGGAACAGATAGGTTGGCCTTTTGCCGGTTTGTTCTCGAAAACTAACTAAAGGATAAGCATGTAGAAAGCAGGTTGGCTGCCTGTTTGGACGCGAGTTCGACTCTCGCCAGCTCCACAAAAAAACCCTTGTAAATTACAACTTACAAGGGTTTTTTATTTTTAAAGCAAGTTCAAGAGTTGTGTAAGGAGAGGGTAAAGAAAATAGGTTTAATTTCAAATGTTGGGTTAGAAAACTCGATTTATGCATTAGAGATCTATTCTGTTTTACTCTTTAAGGCACTAAGTTGTCTTCTGATATAGGCCACCTCCTCAGGAATTGACAACGATAAAATCTCGAGTAGCTCCGTTATTCTACCCGCTTTATACCTATTTTTAAGTAGGTTTTGTGCTGAAGCTAAAATAATTTCGATAATCTTTTGTTTGGTTCTTTTCCCTTTCATATAAAGAGCGACCTCCGTTATCCAAAGTAAGATTGGCAAGTAAACAGTCTTATCGCTGCTCATCTTCTCCATGGATAACAGATTATATCTATTAGCGATTGCCACCACCCTATCATATTTCTCAGCATGTAAAAGCGCCTCTAGATAAGCTGAAAAAAACAGATGCCATCGTGTCTCAAACACCTCCTTCTTATATGCTTCTAAAAAAGTGGAGGCATAACTAACCGCCTTCTTCGCCATGTTATTATACACCAGTGTTCGAGTATAAAAGCTAGCAAAACCAATGCGATTATAAATACTTCCTGTATTTTTTAAATCTGGGATAGAGGCGCTCATTAGCTTTAAAGCCTTCTCATATTTTCTGGCGCGTAGCAAGACCCCACAAAGATTAGCCAGATAGAAGAAATAGTCACTATTCTTTTGAATGATGCTAAAGTAGCCATACTTTTCAGCGGTCTCCAACTCATTTAACTTAGAGTGCATCATGGCTCTATTCGAATAGTAATTAGCTAGAATCCGTTTTGAATAAAAGAGATTTGTCTTGAATAGCTTATCCAAGTCATTATATAAGACTCTTAGCTGCTCAAACTCCCGGTAATTATAGAACAGAAAAGTCAACCTGACAGCTGCGCGGTATCTAGTGTAACCATCCAGGGACTCATCACTAAAAGTAGATTGCAAGAAGTCATTAAAGGTGATTGGGTCTACGTCGAAAGTCTCATGCTGACGAATAATCTCCTCAGCTGCACGATTAAGGTTTTTATTAATAGCAATACTTCGTTGATAGGCCACCTCATACTTCTGCAGGTAATTATTAGTCGGTCTATAAAATCTATTTCTTACCCGAATCAGCAGAAAATCTCTAAAATGCTCAATCAACTCATAGAATCTGAGAAAATAGTAGTGCGATGGGGTAATAACATTTAGGTTTTCGATGATCTCTTTCTCTTCATCGGGTAGGATAGCATCGGTCATAACCTGCTTTTCAGCATTAATAAGCCATTCATAGAATTTATCGACGTCGGCCTTATCAAGCATCTGTGTGATCCAGTTCTTCATATAGGAATAGGATCGCTTATCTATAGTTGGGTCAAACGCACGTTGATCTTGTTGATGATAGCAATTATGATGAATAGTTTTGAGGATATGAATGTTTACTGGTTTATTAAATTTCTGAATGCCCATCAAATAATCGGCTTCATGCGGATAAAGGTTACCGGCAAACTCACTAAAAGTATCAAGTTTATGCTTCATTAGATACAATCCTAATCAGGGTTAATCTATCAAACAATCGGATATAAAAATATAAAAAAACGGGGGTGCTTTCACACTCCCGCTCTTTTATAGATGACAATTATTAATTACAGATCATCTGATTAATCAATTGATAAATGCGGAAGCTTCTTTGTTAAATACATCGGCCTTTTCAAACATCATAAAATGGCCGCAATGAGGTACCATGATGAGTTTGCTTCCCTTGATTTTTGCTGCGCCTTGCTCTGCAATTTTACTAGTAAAACCTGGATTTAAATATCTATTGGGAATGAGTAAGTCGTTTTCACCGAAGAAGATCAAGGTTGGGACTGTAATCTTATCGAGTTTATTTAAGACTGGTTCATCCACCATACCAGCAACCGATCGTGAAACGGCGAGGCAGTAGGCTTCAAAATCGGAGGCATCACGCCAGGCAATACGATCTTCAATCATGAATTTTGCATCTTTAGGCATTCTATAAAAGTTAGATGCGAGATTCGTTTCAATAGCATCAACTGAGGTTAAACGAACCAGATTAGGAGTCATGACCTCTTTAAACCAATCTTTCTGACCAGCATGAAAAGCCTCAAAGCCGGCAGGATCAACTAAAATAAGCCGCTTGACTAACTCAGGATGCTCTATTGCCAAAACCATCGAGATCTGTCCACCCATCGAGTGACCGACAAGATTAACCTGCCCAAGATTCATCTGCTTAATAAAATCGACAATTACACCTGCATAGAAAGACATCAGACCACTATGGGGTGCTTTCGAAGATTTGCCATATCCGGGTAGATCGATCGCAATGACCCTATATTTTAAACTCAACTCAGCAATATTCTTTTTCCATGCCTGCGAATAGCTGCCTAGCCCGTGAACCATTATTACCGTTTCACTTCCTTTGCCTTCATCCATATATGCGAGCTTAATATCACCGGGTAAGTTGGCATAATGAACATCATAGGCATAAGAGACATCGCTCATTGATTGAATTTTCATGAGATTACGATAAGGGTTGCAACTACTCATTACGAATAAGAAAACAAAAGCTGATGAAACTAGTTGAAAAAACAATCTTTTGTTCATGTGTGATAAATTTGTTTTGAGGTAATATAAGAAAGCCTTGATAGAGTTAGTTCACAAATATGACTGTAAGATAGAATCCATCGCGACTCCTTCACTGTTACCTTAAAGTTAGTTATTAAAACATCAGCCATTTATAAACGATAAATGCCGTAAAAGGATTAACAGGACGTTCAGTTGCTCCGCCATTGATTGCAGAACCATGAGAGTCATCCTGGCTATCGAAGAAATCGCCGAGCCACATATAAGCGCCATGAAGTTCAAGGCTCATAAAGGGACCGAGTGTATAAGATACCGATGCGTTTATTTCGTTACCGAGGAATCGGCCACCCCCTTGAGGTTTAGCATGGCTAAAAGCTAAAGCGCCACCCACTTTTCCATTTAGTTTATGCGGGATAAAATCGTGGGTTAGGTTAACCGTACCCCCCAATAGACCGTAACCCATATTGGAGATATCGGCAACCACCGGGGTAAATCGATTAACAACATTACCATGGGGGAAGAGAAGATAAGCACCTGTTCCGATGAAAATAGAAGCCGGCATACCCCAGGTATTTCCTGTAATCACCCCGGTATATTTCTTATCAGTAATACCATTGCCATCTCCTTGAGCAAAGATAAGATCGGCTGAGATATAATCATTGATTGTGGTACCATACCGATAAGCGGCTCGCAAGTTAGCTGCAACACCTCCTATATCAGCAGCTTTCTCATAACCAGAGCCCGTATTATCTCTAACACTCCCCAGATTATAGTTAACAAACCCGGTTAACTGAAGAGGGTCGAGTAGAAAATCGGGATTACGACTAAAATTAGCACCTAACCAAACGATATCAGCTTGATAGTCTTTAGCAATATCAAATACAAAAGAGCCATTATAGGCAGCTAAGACACTATTCAAGCCTTCCCCAAAAACAGAGACACCCCCTTGACCTTTACCCCTATCGCGTACATAATAGAGAGAACCACCCAGGTTCCATGCCATACTTAGTTTACGTTGATAGGAGAGTTCAAAAAGAGCTACATCGTCATTAAGCTCGGTATTATTTTCATAAAGAAGATAATAACCAATCTTTGCCTTCTGAAAATCGCCATCATAGCGTGCTGAGATCCCGACGCCATCGGTACCCCAATAGGCCATACGGTAACCAGTCGTAAGCATCTTATCGAAGACTGTTCTATAAGGATTATAAGGAGTATCAAACATTCTTTGTAATCCAAGATTGATGGCATAGTTCTTAGCCGGAATCAATTCAAGCTCGACATTTTGAGTTTGAATATTGACCTGATCAGCACTAATAGCACCGCCTTTGTTTCCACTAACGCCATAGGCCTGGTCGCCCCAAGTCCAGTCAATCTCGAAAGAGGCACGCAGAATAGCCCTTCCATTAAAGAGTTTAGGTTGATAGATAAAGAAGGGCAAGATTCGTTGTTCAAAATATTGGGAAGTGCTGGTATCAGCGGTAGATGCAGAGTTTGGCCCAAAGAGACGACCCACGAGTTGGCCATTAAAGAGACTAGCCTTCGGGTAGGTATTGGTTGTTACACCCTGAGTAATAAAATAGGCCAGGAACTGAAATTCTCTATTCGATCTAACATTATAAGGCAGATCATAAGTAAGGAGATTAAACTTATTCACAGTCTCCGACTTCTCCTCAACTTTCTCCTGAGCTGTCAGACGACCCGTCCATATAATGGTTACCAACAGAAGCAGTAATGATAGTTTCTTCATCAGACGAAAAATTTAGATTTTAAGAGCAAAGCTGCCAAATGGTCGTATGACAGCTTTGCCAACAGAATAATCTTTATGCCTACAGAAAGCGGGTACGCTTTACTGGCGAACATATTTCTGAACATTCATAACCCCAAGAGTACCGCCGTTGGTGCTACCAAATCCACCGGCAGGTGTTGGAGGAACATTTTGTGTACCTGTAGTTTGAGCTACCTCATACCATAACACCTCTGGGCCTGTTTTCACTTCAAAAATACCAGAAGCAACAGCAGCGTATGGAAGCTCCTGATTGCAGGTGATAGTCCAGATATTACCCACATTTGATTTTTCAATCTCATAGGTACCACTGAAAACTAGGTCAGGAGTGGTTGTTGTATTGCCAGTATTAAACTGATTGACAACATAAGTGTAATCAGCCTTGAAATCGGCAGTGACTTTAGCAACATTAAAGTAAGTTACCAGTAAAGGTGCAACATTATCTCCTTCAGACAGCCAGGTGCCTATAATACCTAAATCTTTGGTTAAGGCATTAGATTTTACAACCTCTGAAGCCGACATGGCAGAACCTTCCTCATCATAGATCGCCGAGCCAGAAGCTGGCTTGATGGTGAAGACCTCAGTACCCTGCACAACGGAAGTAATGGCAATGTTGATCGTTGCTACTGAGCTACCAGCTGAATGAGTAACATTATAAGTAAACTCTACACCTTCAGGAGCTGTAACCAATAATTTGGTGGAGTCAAGATTTCCACTTTTGGAAGATTGGGAATAAACTGCCTCAGAAAAATTAACCGTTATGGTCTTGTTGTCGGTTGAAATGGAAGCCGACTTAAACGTTGGAGCTAGGTTCTCATCATCTGAGCATGAAGTGAAACCAAACATCAAAACTGCAGCCAATGTGGCAAGGAATAAAAATTTGTTCTTCATTTTTTTGGACGGTTTAAATGTTAAAAGGATATGTTAAAGGTATTTTAAAACAAAACCAGTTTCTTATTACTGATATAATACACAAGGTTGACTTTAGTACTATTTAATGAAAAAACACACAGCTAATCATTACAATTCAAATAGTTACAAAGACACCCAATACTATTGACCATCTATTGGCCCCCATTTAATTACATTTGCGCCCCAAGCGTATCCAATACCGGCGGCAATCATCGAAAGCACTGTGCCATCCTTTACTTTCCCCGTTTGAAGGGCAAGATGCAATGAAAGGATCTGATCTATTTGACCTAAGTGGCCAAAGTGTTCAAGGTAGATGGTTTGATCGGGGGTTAATCCCAGACCTTCTACCATCGAAAAATACATTGATCGTTTAAAATGGAGACTAGCCAAGTAACCCAGCTCTGATTTAGCAATAGATGCCTTTTCAAAAGCCCTATCAATACAAGTCATCCAATTCTTCATCGAGACCTCGTTCAAACGGTCTTTCATGTGTTTTTCATCGAAGACCTTGAGCGATTTATACGCAATATCAAGGTTAGCACAGCTAATCATATTTTCAGTACCACCCACCTCAACACCGGCATCGCGAGCCATCGAGCCATCGGTTATAATATGAGTACCCAATAAGACATTAACGCCGGCATTTCTTTTTAAGATTAGGGCGCCGGCGCCAGCACCAAGATTGAACATAAATGAGACTGAAGCATCGGTAAAATCAATAAAGTCACCATTACGGTACCCTCCCGCAATTAAAACGGTCTCAATCTCAGGATCAGCATACATCATATCATGGGCTATCTTTATTGCAGCCACTGCCGTACAACATCTTTGCTGAAGGTCAAATGCCCATGCCTTTTCGGCTCCAATACGATCTTGAATATAGATTGCTGTAGTGGTTAATGGATACTCTTTCCACTCTTCCCCGATTGATATAATCAAATCGATCTCAGAGGCATCAACCCCAGTGTTCTTTAAACAGTCTAAAGCAGCCAATGCCCCCATCTCCTGAGTCCCATCCTTTTCGCCGGGAACAGATTTCTCAACGATCCCAAGCTTCTCTATCACTGCCTCTTCACTCCAAACCCCTTTCGTAGCCTGCGAGATCTCAGCAGCTGTCATTCTACCTTCAGGTATATAGACTCCAGTCCCGATGATTCCAACGTGAAAATTACTATATGTCATCAGGTCTATTTTTAGAATTTAAACAGATTACTTCCAACGGCCAGTCCTGCACCTGAAGCCATAAATAAAACCGTATCCCCACGTTTTATTCTCCCCTCCATTACAGCATGGTGGAATGCCATGGGCACACAACCAGAACCGGTGTACCCATACCGATCCATCACCATGGTGGTTTTAGAGAGAGAAACCCCTAACTCAGCCATGACATTTATGATGACTGATCTATTGATCTGGGTAAAGACAAAGTGATCAATCTCATCTATAGCCATATCATATTTGTTAAGGAGATGCCTGACCACGTTAGGCCATAACCTTAAGTTACGGTCGCCTGGTAAGGGCTTAAGGCTTAACAAACCCTGTTGTCCGGCTCTCAAAACATCCTCTGTCACTGGCTGCTTGGTACCCCCAGCGTAGACTCCGATAAAATCGAACTGAGTTCCATCAGTAAGGAGCTGACTGCCAATATAAGCGGAGCTAAGAGAGTCAGATTTACCCAGGATCACAGCACCGGCGCCATCGGCAAAGATAGAATGGCCGAATGCATCATCAGCACGTAGGTAGGCCGGCATATTATAAACACCGATTACGACAGCATATTTAATTGAGGAGTCAGTGGCCATGATTCGAACCGCATTGTCTAAACCAATGGTAAAGCTGGCACATGAGGCAGCTACATCAAAGGTTGAAGCCCAAGACTCTTTAGCCTGAATCCGACCTTGAACAATGATTGAAGTAGCTGGAGAGATGTACTCTGGGGTGTCCGTTCCAACAATAAAGAGGCCGATTTCATCAGCATCCACTCCGGCATTTGCGATTGCAGCCATGGCCGCTTTTGTAGCAAAATCGGCTGTAGACTCTTCAACATCGTTATATTTAGCCATATGACGGCTAAAAATACCTATTTTATTCTCTAACTTTTCAGCATCAAACTCCAATCCACTTAGTCGTTTAAGATCGAGGTTTGTTATGGGTTCACCCGGAACATACAATCCGGTTCCTACTATTTTTATGGGAAGCATAATTCAAATATTATGTATAAAACAAAGTTTTAAATAAACCCGAGTTTCTCGGCCTCATGAAGTAGTTGTTCTCTAAAGTCAGGATGAGCAATAGAGATAAGCATTTTTGTTCTTTCTCTAATGGTTCTGCCTGTTAATCGCACGGCACCCCATTCTGTGACCACCCAATCGGTGTGACTTCTATGAAGGGTCACGGCACTACCCGCAGGAAGAACAGGAACAATCGTACTGATGGCACCACCTCTTGCCGTTGAACGACAAGCAATGATCGATTTACCCAGTCCGTCGGTTCCTTCAATGGCTCCGGTAGCCGTATCGGTTTGCCCGCCTGTACCAGAATACTGCTCTATCCCAATAGACTCACTAGCCACCTGCCCAGTGAAATCAATCATAATACAAGTGTTAATCGACACCATCTTGCTATTATTTCTCATAACACAGGGATCATTCACATAGCGTCCTCTAAGAAACTCCACAGCAGGATTATTATGCATCCATTTATAGAGTTTCTCACTACCCATAGCGAAGGTGCAAACAAATTTATCCTTGTGAATAGATTTCGCTTTATTGGTTATGACACCCTGTTCATAAAGTTCCATCATGCTATCCACCAGCATCTCGGTATGAACACCCAAATCCTTCTTATGCGTCAAAGAGAGAGCCACAGCATTGGGTATTTCACCTATACCGAGTTGAATAGTAGAACCATCATCTACCAAATCAGCAATATGCTCCCCTATTCTAATAGCAATATCATCGGGTTGAGGTTCGGGTAGCGTAGGAGGAGTCTGATGAAACTCCACGAAATAATCTACATCGCTAATATGAACCTGGGTATCCCCAAAAGTACGTGGTAACTGATTATTTACCTCTAATACCGATATTTCAGCTGCTTCAAGAATATCCTTCTCATAAGTAATTCCAAGAGAAAGAGAGACAAATCCATTTTTATCAGGAGGAGTACACGTACCAAAGAAGAGGTGAGGTTTTCTGACCTTCAATCGATCGGTAGCCGCTCTATGAAGCATATTTGGAACATAGGTTACCGTTCCGGTCTTTGCCTTCAAAGCAGCCCGACTGCCAGGAGCATGAAACCAGCTACATAACTCAAAATGGCCTTTCATCTCAGGAAGCATATAGAAATCATAAGCCTTTAGCGTTAATACAGAAAAGACCTTAACTTCACTTACCCGCTCCTTGACCAAATGAAACTTCGACATACATCCTTGAGGCTCTGACGCACATTGAGCAACAATAATATCCGAATCAGATTGAATCAATTCAACCGCCTCCTCTATTGATATTAACTTGCTCAGATATAATTCTTCCAATGATGACATAATCATTAATTTTTAATCGTTTTGCTTTTTGTAATCAGATAATGTAAAAAACTCACCGCAACTGATATCACAATGGCAAAGGAGGCCGCAATTGCTGGGTTCTGAACCTTCCCTGAAAAGTAATGATCAAAAAAGCCCAGACTTACTCCTTTAGAAATAATTAACCAAGGAGACAGATAATAAGTAAAGAAATAGACGCCAAGTGCTGTCATGGATCCAACTAATGCACTACTTAATCTGATATCCTTCAGGAATATTCCAAACACAATGGGAACAAAAGCGATACTAAAAAAAGAGTAAACCCCATTCTGGGCAAAGATAGCCACACTAAGGTTCGGACTAATAATCTGTTGATAGGAGGCAAAGTATGCGGCGATAGCGATAAGAACAATAACCACCCTGTTCACTATAATATAACGCTCATCATTCTGGATAAACCTCCCAAAAACCGGTCTAAAGATATCAGAGGTAATTGTCGTACTAAGACTCTGAATCAGCCCTTCGATGGTCGACAGTCCTGCGCTAATCAGACCAAGAACGATAATCAACCCGACAGCTATCGCAACCCAACCTTGTGAAAAGACCTTTACCACATAAGCCGAAACCACCCCATCTATCCCAAGTGGTTGCCCATTTACGGCCATATCCGGGAAGGTCAAGCGTGCATAAAACCCGGCAAAAACAACAAGAAAGAAGAGTCCCTGAATCAAGACTGCAGAGATCAAATACTTGTTTACATCACTCTCTTTTTTGAGCAATAGGGACTTAGTTATAATATGCGGTTGACAAACAACAGCCACTCCGACAATAATCTGAGCAAACGCAATCTCAAAGAAGTCGCGGAAAAGCGGGCTTGATGGGTTAGTGGGCTTTATCAAATCAGGATTAATAGCTGCAAGCCTCTCGAAAAAAGCAGGTAGCCCATCTTTAAGATATGGATATCCTGAAGCAATAAGGACAATGGCCACCAAGACCATAATCAATGCCTGAATCGTATTGGTATAAACCATCGAATTTGCTCCTCCAAACATCATATATCCAAACACAAAAATGACTGTACATAACAATATTGTTGTCTCAGATACATTAAGAGCTTGCCCTAAGACTTTTGATATAGCAACTAAAATCAAGACAATAAAGGTCAATAACAACAATGACATCAGGGCAATAAAAAGAGCATAACCCTTACTTTTATAGCGATTACCAATCCAACCAGCTAAACTGAGAGCCTTAACATTAGCACCATACTTTCTAAACGATTTAGTCAGAATAATCAATGAAACCAAGGCTGCAACAGGGAAGAATACTCCAAAAGAGAGAAACCCGCTTAATCCATAGGCCGCAATCAAACCCGGATTAATAATAAATGTAGCGGCACTGGTCATTGCTGCGGCTAAAGATAATCCTACAAACCAAGGTGAAAAGTTAACCGAGCCTAAAGCATACTCGCTGATGCTTTTTGTGCGTAATGCTCCCCTAATAACAAAAAACAGAATCAGAGCAGCATAGAAGATAATTAATACCCACGCACCAATAGCCTGTTGTGATGAAGCCATGTTATGTACTGTTAAATTGGTCAATTATTGTCAAAGATATTTTTTTAATGAATTTAATGCTATTTAATCCAACTCGTCGGAATAAAGGAAGTGGGCAATAATTATCCTTTTCACTATTGCCACACCTCCATCAGTTATCCATCCTAACGAAACCACATCTCCTGAGTATAATTAAATAACAATGCCTCCATCGACACTTAAGGTGGCTCCATTAATATAGGCCGCTTCATCGCTCGCCAGGAAGAGGTAAGCTGAAGCAATCTCTTCGGGCAACCCTAATCGGCCAACAGGAACCTTCTCCTCCATCGCCTTAAGCACATTTTCAGGCATCTTTTTCACCATCTCGGTGGCAATGAATCCGGGAGCAACAGCATTAACCGTTACCCCTTTTCGCCCCAACTCTTTAGCAAGAGTCTTAGTTAGTCCGATAACTCCAGCTTTCGTTGCCACATAATTGGTCTGGCCGAAATTACCATAAAGAGCAACCACCGATGAAGTGTTAATAATTCTACCATAACCCTTTTCAACCATTACAGCACTGGCACACTTTGCACAGTTGAAGACCCCAGTTAAGTTAACATCAATAACCTGTTGCCAGAGTTCTGGAGTCATCTTTTTTATCGTTGAATCGCGGGTAATCCCAGCATTGTTGATAAGGATATCTATTCTGCCACACTGTTCAATCACCTTATTTGTAGCCATCTCAACCTCGCCATAAAGCGCCGTATTCACCTTCATAAAATAGGCAATACCCCCATTTGCTATAATTTCCTCAGCACTCTGTTGCCCTTTCATTTCATTCATATCCCAAATGAAAACCACAGCACCCTCATTGGCAAACTTAACTGCGGCAGCTTTGCCTAAACCATCTGCACCACCGGTAATAATTGCAATCTTATTCTCTAATCTTTTCATAATCAATTTATATTATATGTTTTCAACGATTAACGAAATTCCCTGACCTCCACCTATACACAAGGTGGCCAAACCGTTTGCTGCACCCACTCTTTTCATTGAATAGATCAATGTGGTAAGAATACGTGCTCCTGATGCCCCTATTGGATGGCCCAAAGCTATAGCACCCCCATTAACATTTACTTTACTGGCATCCAGTTCTAAATCTCTTGCAACTGCAATGGATTGAGCGGCAAAAGCCTCGTTTGCTTCTATCAGATCGATATCTTTAATGGTCATTTTAGCCCTTATAAGAGCCTCTTTGGTTGCCAGAGCCGGGCCATACCCCATAATTGCCGGATCTAAAGCCGCATTTGCATAAGAGACAATCTTAACCAACGGAGTTAGTCCAAGTGACTTAGCTCTTTCGGCCGACATAACCACCAACATGGAGGCTCCATCATTAATACCTGAGGCATTACCCGCTGTAACGGTTCCATCCTTTTTAAATGCAGGCTTCAAAGCACTTAACTTTTGAAGCGTCATCCCATGTTTGGGAAACTCATCCGTATCAAAAATCAATGCATCACCCTTCCTTTGCGGTATCTCTACCGAAACGATCTCATCTTTAAACAGCCCCCTCTTTTGAGCCGTTTCAGCTCTAAGCTGACTCTCTAACGCAAAAAGATCCTGCTCCTCGCGGGTGATGCCCCACTTCTCGGCTATGTTCTCGGCTGTGATTCCCATATGGTAATTACCAAAAGCATCAGTTAGCCCGTCATGAATCATACTGTCAATGATCTGACCATGGTTCATACGATACCCGGTTCTACCTTGAGGCAATAAATAGGGGGCATTCGACATACTCTCTGTACCACCGGCTAAAACAATCTCTGCATCACCCAACATAATAAACTGAGCAGCCATCGTCACTGAACGTAACCCTGAGCCACACAACTTATTAATGGTCATCGCAGGACTTGCATGTGGTAAACCAGCCTTAAGAGCCACTTGCCGGGCAATATTCTGCCCCAAACCAGCTGATAATATATTACCAATGATCGTCTCAGAAATATCCGCCGCATCGATACCAGCCCTTCGAATAGCCTCCTTTGCAGCAATAACTCCTAAATCAGTGGCAGATAAACCAGAGAGTGGCCCTCCAAAATTTCCTACAGCTGTACGAACAGCCGAAACGATTACAACTTCCTTCATGGGTTATTCTTTTATGTTCGGTAATCAGGTTTTAAATGAAAAACCACCTTTTCTTAGCTGATCTGATCACTTACCTTAATCGCTAAATTATCCACCGGTTTGTTTTCCAATTTGATTGCGAAGAAACAGAACAACCCTGGCTACTGCCACCTATTTCAAGATAATTAAAGGTTGACATAAACAAGATATCAGCAGGCACACCAAACTAATACTACAGTATATCAATATATTGCACACAGGGTACCCTAGTGAGACCACAACTTAAACAAATCTTCCCCTAATCACGCTCTTAATTCACCTTCTTTCGCTTCCTCTCCGTTCCCCCTTCGCTCCCGCTTCGTTCAGCTCAGGTAAAATCAGAGTGATCCAATTGATGGTATACCCCCAACCTAAAAAGAGTTCACCAAGATAAATTCGTATTAAGTCCATATTCCCTCCCAATTTGACCATTCAAATCGAACCCATGAATGGAGAAGAAGCGAACAGGTAACGGAGGGGAAGCGAAAAGCTAAGAAAAAAAGTGACCAACAGTAAGCCCCATCACAGATAGCAGGTGTACCCCCTCACAAAATCATATAATCACTGGCTATCAACTTAATAAAAATATTTACAAATAATCTAATATTCTAGATATTTCCAATATATGGAATTTTCTTCCGAATAATAAAAAAAGTTTTACCTTCGTCCAACTCTTAAGAAGAGAATCTGGTCTTATAGATAACTCTGAAACGATGTGTTTTTGTTTATACAGCTTAGAATTACCAAAAGTTTCAACTATGAATACTATAAAACGACAGCAAAAGAGAAAAATGAGTTTGTTAAAGTTCTGGTTTTTAGGGCTTATTATAGTTGCCTTAAGTTTTAGAAGCTATGGGCAATGTCCGCCTGTCATCACCGTGACTCCCTTAGGAGGAGCTACGATCAGTGGGAACAGTGTTGAATTTTGTGCCGGAGACTCGGTACTACTCACATCGACAGCCGGCCCATCCTATCAATGGTATCAAGGAGCCAATCCGATTAATGATTCCACACGCCAGTCGCTTGTCGTTGCCTCCGGAGGAACCTATTATGTAGAGGTTGGTGGTTGTATAAGCATGGCCTCTCCTATTTCAGTAACGGTGCATCCGCTTCCATCTGCATCGATCTCATGTGTACCACCTCCTCCAATCTGTAGTGGTACCCAAATCACGTTAACAGTGACCAGCAACGGGGATCAGATAACTTGGTTACAGCCTAGTCTGACCACCACCAACCCACTGGTCTTGTCGCCAACAAACAGTTTTATTGGTAAAGCCATTGCCATCAATTCAGCAACCGGTTGTTCCAGGGTAGTTACTTATCCGGTTCAAGTTGATTTTCCTATAAATGGTGGACAGATTGCCAGTAATCAAACCATTTGCCCGGGAAACACTCCGGCAGCCTTAACACAGACCGCTGCCCCTTCGGGCGGCAATGGCACCTATTTCTATACTTGGTACTCATCAACCAACTCGGCTACTGGCCCCTGGTCATTGATTAGTGGTGCTAATGCTCCAACTTATGCCCCAGGCTCCTTGACTGTAACAACCTGGTATAGAAGAACGGTAACCTCACCTCCTTGTGCCGATGGATTATCCAATGTCATCAAGATTACCGTCAACCCCAACCCCACCATCACAAGTGCCTCAACAAAAAATATCTGCTCAGGCAACAGCGTAAACTATACTCCAACAAGTGGAGTGTCTGGTACTACTTTCTCTTGGAACTCTACTGTTATCTCAGGCACTGTAACTGGTGCTGGTAGCGGTACCGGAACCATCAACAATGTTCTCTCCTTACCCACTGGTATTGTTACCCCTGCGGTGGTAAGATACACCATTACACCTACCGGCCCTGCCCCGAGTAACTGTCCCGGAACCCCTGCCACGCTAACCGTAACTGTCTATCCTGTACCGGAAATTTTAAATGCTGTCAACAACCAAACTGTTTGTGGTGGAGCACCAACCACCGCAGTAGTCTTCAATACGGCTGTAACAGGAACCACATTTGCGTGGACATCAACAGCAAGTAGCGGTCTCAGCGGGTTCCCTGCCAGTGGAACAGGAAACATCCCCTCTTTTACTCCGGTAAATGTGACCCTCAACCCCGGCACTATAACCTACACGGTTACCCCCACCGGCCCTACACCACAAAGTTGCCCCGGACCAACTTATACCTATACCTACACCGTTAACCCCGCTCCCACTGTCATTAACTCTCCTATGAGCCAAACAGTCTGCTCGGGTAATAATACTACCGCCGTTAACATCCAAAGTAATGTAGCCGGAACCACCTTCACATGGACTG
>JACCEE010022576.1_pt1 | contig 25058 bp, 24 predicted proteins | sample 7449931 | NCBI WGS metagenome assembly JACCEE01 (sample SAMN15323457, study PRJNA562643) | freshwater metagenome | isolation source: river surface water | place: USA:Blue River Watershed | collected 2017-08-19 | reverse complement strand
TGAAAAATCAAAAAAAAAACAATAACGGATTTTTTATTTTTTTTATTTTTTTAAATAGTCCTTAAAAAGGACTAAATAATAAAATAAAATAGTCCTTAAAAAGGACTAAAATGAAAACAATAAATTTGAAGTCCTTAAAAAGGACTAAATAATCAAATAAAATAGTCCTTAAAAAGGACTATTTCAAAAAAATAAAAAAATTTTATATTTTTTTCTAAATTTACTTAACGGATTTTTTTATAATAAAAACCATTATACTTTTATTAAGTTTTTTTATTTTTTTTCTAAATAGTCCTTAAAAAGGACTAAATTTTCTTTATTATTTTTTTTTATAAATATGATAAAAAAGTTGTGTGTATAAAACTAATTTTATATTTAAAAGTTGAGCACACACATCTTTCTTGGCAGAATCATTTGATTCTGTAGAAAGACATAAGTTTTTCTTAGAAAAAATTTGAATCATCTTTTATTCTAAAAACGTGTATCAACATTTATCTAATTTAGTTATATTAGTAAATCTGATTATAATTTATTAAAAATATTAATAAATTTATATTAAAAAAATAATATTTAAATTAAATTTTAATTTTCATCAAAAATTGTATTCTTAATTCTATTTGTGATATCTTTTACATCTTCATCCTCTTCATCCTCTTTCTCTTCTTCTTTTCGAATAGGTGAACGACACATAGGACATTTTGAATTATATTTAAATATGGCTGTCATACAATGATCATGGAAAACATTTTTACAAGTTCTACAACCAAATATTTTCATTTTACCAAAAATATCAAAACAAATAGAACATTCATCTTCTTCACAATAACGATATCCTGCATATTTATTTTTTTGTTTATCTTCTTCGACACTTTGCTTATTTCTATTTTCCATAAATTTGTTATGAGCATTTTTCATCATTAAATATTGCATTTCATTTACTGTATTTGAAGTTGCTTCTAAATCAGGTACTAAATGAAAAACTTTAATATATACTAAATAAATATGTTTACAATAAGACTTATGACGGTCATGATCAGGACAAGTACAACTCATTTTTTGATTATTAAATACAACATCATAAATACTTCCTGTACTTCCTAAAATTTGATATTTTAATTCATCTTCATCATTTTGTATAAAATTAAGTACTTTCATACTTTTTTCACTAATTGCTTTTTTAAGTCTTTTCATTTTATCATCTTTATTATGTTCTCCACTAACTTTGCCATAATATCTTCTTTGAGGTGCACTCATTTTATTAAATTTTATTAATAATAAAAATATAAATTATTATTCTAAATATATTTTATTCATTCTTTTTTAAATCGTTTTTTATTTAACAATTTAGAAGATTTTTTTTCATCATATTCAAATAATAAATTTAAACAATTTAATACAAAAGATTCTATATGCAAACTTTTTTTATTTCCTAATTCCATATTAATATTTTGTTTAGCATACATATCAATAAATAAATAACAAAATTCATTATTATTTTTATATTTATAAATTATTCTTTTAAAAATAAAATTCATAATCTCATTTGCAGGTACTAACTGTATATAAAGTTCATTTACAATTTCACGAATTCTTTCAATATCATTATTATTTATATTTTTATAATTTTCAATAATAAAACATAATTCTTCAATTTTATCGATATATGACAACTTAATCCATTCTCCTGTTATTAAATAACATCTAAATATACCATTTATATGTTTTAAATTTTGATTAAAATTTCGTGATAATTCGATACACTTATCAATCTCCTCATCACTTATTTTTTTACCAAAATTCTTTTCACTAATATTCTTCATCGATATTTTTATATCTTCAATATTCGGAAAAGATATTCTCATTAATAAACATCTACTTCTTAATGGTTCTATTAATCCTGATACATTATTACATTCAAATATAAATCTACAAGTATCATTTGATTTTTCCATCATTCTTCTTAATGCTGCTTGTGAATTAAATGATAGATTTTCAGCATTTTTAATATAAACAATTTTAGGTATTTGTAAACCAATATTTAGAGTTTGAATATATTCTTTTAAAAATCCATGAAAAAATATATTTTCATAAGACGCTAAATCCAATGGTGAAAATTCTATATGATATGGTGAATATCTATAGAATATTTCTTTTCTATCCTCCTCATATATTTTTGTACGAATATCATATATTTCTTTTGAATTTAATAAAGATGCTAAAAATGCATAAACTTTAATTGATTTACCAGAACCATTCGTACCATAAAATATTAAATTAGGAAGTTCAAAAATATTATTATTTTTTACTAAATTTTCTAATAATTCAGATTTAAAATCTAGATTTTCCAAAAAAGGTTGTGTTTCTATAAACGAATTCATTCTTTGTTTCCTTTTTATTATTTTTCTATTTTTTTTAAATTAAAATATAAACTTTAATTCATTTTATTTTAAAATTTTTTCATATATCTTTTATTATTATTTTATATTGATTCATAATTTATTATTATTTTATATGTAAACAATAATTATTTTTATCAAAATAAATATGATAATTTCCTAAGAAAGATGAAAAAAATATAATTATTTTAATAATAAACAAGCGCAAATAAATAAATATTTAATATTGTGATTAACATAACTTAATATATATAAATAAATAGCGTAAAAAATAAATAAAAAAAATCTATTTATATTTAATAAATAAAAAAAAAATAATTTAATTTAATGATATTAATGGTATAATATTTTGTATAAATTTTTCTTTGTATTTTTCTTCTGACATCTTTTCAATATGTTCTTGATTTGCCAAAAATTGATCTTGACCATTGTCTCCATATAATTCAAATAAATTTACTCTTTTGTACATTTTTTCCATATTATTTACAATTGTAGTTCTTATATAAGTTGCATTTAAATCATCATCTTGCATATGATCATCAATCCAATATTGAAAACTTCTTTTAATATGTCTTATAGGTATATATTCTTTTGGTACATTTTCAATATACATTTTTGTAAATAATTTAATGTCTCCACCCATATTTCCCATTTCTAAACATTTTTTAATAAAATCATCAGGTATATGTAAAAATGAATCCGGTTTAATACTTCTATATAATTTACCTAAAGCTATATTTGCAGGATTATATATTGTTAATTGTGTTTCATTATTATTTATTAAATTACTATTACTTCTTTTTAATTGAATAGGAGAAAATTCATTATCTTCTTCTTTATTACGACTACTTAAAGCAGCTAAATATGTATTTTCTTTTTTTACATTATAATAATTTTTATTTTCCTCTTGTTCTAAATCACTACTACTATCACTTTTTTTACTTGGACTTAAATCATTATCGATTGATAATTTAGCTAAATAATTATTTGATATTGTTTTTTTTATATTATTTGAAGAATTATTGGAAAAATTATTTAAATTTTCATTGGATGTAGATGATATTAATTGAGAAGATGATTCATTTGTTTTTTTATTTTTTATAGATTTAATATCTCTTTCAATTTGACCTATTTTAAAATCTATTTTTTTTATATCATCTTGTGTATTTTTAAAAATACCCATCCATTTATTCATAGTTTCTTCATAAAATGTTATAAAACTATCAAACTTTTTTTCTAAATTCTTCACTTTTTGATTTACATTATAATTTACATCTTTTAAATTTTTACAATTTTCACAACTATGATTACTTGTTTTTTTATGTCTATTTTTTTTATATTTTTTTTGACTATTATTACTTTCATCAGAAGATTCTAAATAAATCTCCATTTTTTCCTTTTTATCATTTTTATTCATTTTTCTTTATTTACTTTTTATTCATTTATTTTTATTTAAATTTAATTTCTTTAAATACTAAAATTAAAAAAATAAGATATTAACTTAAAATAAAAAATATTTATTTAATTTATTTAATAAATGTATATAAAAAAATATAAATATAAATATCTATAAAAGACTAAAAATGTATGATCTTTCAGTTGAAGATAAAATAGAAATTGAGTCAAATATTCTAAATTTTAAAAAACAAAAATTTGATGATTTTATAGAATCAGCATTAGTACTAGGTGAATTAGCTAAAATGATGAAATATAAAAAAACAAATATTTTTGAAAAAATGGATAAAATGAATCCTATATGGGTTCGTCTAATGAGTGAAAAAAGTGATGAAGTATTATTTATTTTACAAGAATTAATTTATCAAATTAATCAATCTGAAAATTTTTTAAATAAAGAAAATATAAATCAAACAAATAATATAATTCAATTAAATGAAATAAAAATACCTGAAAGAATTAATCAAACAAATATAAATGTAAATATGAATTTAGAAAAATACAAAAAAATAATAGAAAAAAGAGAAAAAAGTAAAAGAATATTAAAACCATTTGTACCTTTATTAAAAAATTCATTTTCTGAAAAATTAATTTAAAAATATTTATTTTTATTATTTATTTAAATAAATAAGTAATTCAATTTAAAAAAAAATGGTAAATATAAAATAGTAAATAAAGATGAAAAAGAGTAATTCAAAGAACGATTTTAAAAATTTAAAAATAAAAAGAGAACAAAGTAGTTCTTCTTTAAATAAAAATACACAAGTGTTAACACCTCGTAGTTCACAAAATAATAATACTATTAGTTATAAATCTGTATTAAATTCTCCTTCTTCACAATCAAATCAAGTAAAAGTATCGAATCAAGTAGAAGGAAAGAATGAATTTAAAAGAGATTTAAATTTTTATATTCGCCAATCAAGTAAACCATGGGCTGAAATTCTTTAAATAATATTAATAATTTTTTTATTCAAAACCAAATATAGTTGATGAATCAACCATATTTACATCACAATCTTTAGCTATTAAATATCTTTTTTGACCAATAGATGAACATTTTGAACCTTTACAGTCAGGTACAGAATTTACAAGACTATCAACTTGTGGTTCTGATACAGCCATACATTTTAATTTAGATTTATTTTTGTTAGCACTACTATCTAATAAAACTAAACGATTTGATTTATCCCAAAACCATTTTTGTTTATTATTATTATCTGAACACTCAGACATATACAATTTTTCTTGATTAGGTGAATAAGTTAAACATGCATTATCATATCTATTTACTATTTGATTTTTATTATTTAATTGCCATGATTGATATGATACAAATGGAGCAACACTATCCATATAAATTAATGATGACATTGGATTAGTACCACTTGTTCTAGTAGCTACTTTAATTGGATTTTTCATAGTAGTTTTTCTATCAGCATATGATGATAATTGATTTACTAATCTTCCTGAAGCTATATAATTTGTACCAGCTGGACCAGGTGGACCAGCAGGACCAATAGGTCCTGTCATTAAAGGATTTTGTGCAGATAATGATTGCATAACATTATCACGAACAGTTTGACTTATAATTTTTTTTATTTGACATTCTTGCATTTTTGATAAACCTTTTTTTTGGGCTTGTATTTCTTCAGGTGTCATATTCCATTCATCTAATTGAATATCACATGTTTGAGATGTTGATGATTGCGAAGATGATGTAGATACAGTAGCTGCACTTGAAGCAGTTTTAGTTGTGTTATCAAATCTTTCTTTTTTATGTTTATTTTTTGATTTGTTATGATCATTTTTATTCTTTTTATTTTTTTTAGATTTTTTACTTTCGAAACCTTCAATAAAAAGAGAATTAACATAAAATTCATTTAATTCTTGTTTTTCCATAAAACGTTGAAAAATTTTAAATAATAATGTTAAAAAGAATATAACTAAAATAAGAGTTAGTATATTTTTATTTATTTTCATTTTTATTTTTTTATTATCCCTATTTTATATTTATATAAAAAATATATTTTTATTCTTAATTTGTTTTTACTTTTTATTTTTTATTTTTTTTATTTAATTAAATGAAAAATAAAATGAATTTAAAAAAAAACTATGATTAAGTATAATATAGACAGATTAAAAACTCAAAAATGGGAATTTTAAATCTTACCGAAATCTTAAAGAAACATTGTAGTAATGCTATTCATAAACGTTCTTTAGACAATTATAAAGGACAAATAGTTGGTGTTGATGTATCAATTTTTTTATATAAATTTGTAAGAAATGATATGTGTTTAGAGGGAATGATAAAATTAATTTTAAGATTATTAAAAAATTTTATTTTACCTGTTTTTATTTTTGATGGAAAACCACCAAAAGAGAAGAGTGATGTTATTGAAGATAGAAAAGAAAAAAGAGAAATTTTAGAAATAAAAAGAGAAGTACTTGAAAAATGTATAAATGAAAAAGAAAATAAGTCAAAAGAAGAATTAATTCAAAGTATTAAAGAAGTAATGCAAACTAAAAATGAAAATGTTCGTTTAAATGATGAAGAGATTGTACAATTAGTTGAAAAAAATGATCATTATGATGAATTAGAAAAAACAAAAAAAAATATTATTTATATACGTTCTGAACATATTGAATTAACAAAAAATATTTGCAATTTTATGGGTGTACCTTATATTGTATCTAAAGGTGAAGCAGAAACATTATTAGCTAATTTATCAAGAGATGGAATTATTGATTGTATTATATCTGAAGATACTGACGTTTTAGTTGGAGGTGGTAAAATATTTTTAAGAGATTTTATGTTAGATAATAATCAAGTGACAGAATATTGTTTACAAGGTATTCTAGATAATCTTGAATTTACTTATGATCAATTTATTGATATGTGTATTTTATGTGGTTGTGATTATACAAGTAAAGTAAGTAATGTAGGACCCGTATCTGCACATAAATTGATAAAGACACATATAAATATTGAGAATGTTTTAGTTGAATTAGGGAAAAAACCTGAAAAATATAAAGTACCTGATAATTTTGATTATAATCAAGCAAGATATTTATTTAAAAATGCACTAGTTATAGAAAATATTGAAGAAGTTATTGGTAAAATTAAAATGAAAACTCCAAATATAGAAGGATTAAATCAATTAATTTATGATTCAAATAGTAATCTTCATGAAAAATATAGAGAAGAGATTAATTTGAATTTAATGGAATATATTAAAATTATTAAAAATTATTTACCGAATCTTTGTCAAGAATTCATTTATCAAAATACAAATACAATTAATAATTTAAACGATAATACAAATGTTCAAAATGATTCATCTTCAAATATATCAAATCATAAACATTCAAAAGGTACAAAGAAAATAACAAGTTTTTTTACTGTTCTTCCTAAAGATAGTAAAAAATAATTTATTAATAATATTTTTAATATTCATCATTCATTTTTTATTTAAAAATTTATAAAATTTATATTTTATAAAAATTATTAAAATTATATTTTATATTATTCATTTATATTTGAATAATAAATTATTAAAAAGAAATATTAAATTTTTATTTTTTATTTTTTTTATTTTTTTTTATTTTTTTTATTTTTTTATTCTCCATTTGACTTAAGCAGTTGCGGTGGCAGCAGCAGCATCGGCCTTGGTGGTGAAATGTTTCTTGAGGAAACGTTGGAGGTTGAAGAAGTGAACAACTTCACCATCAGCTGGTTGAAGGAGATCTTTGAGTTTAGCATCACAGAGAATCTCTTTCTTAGCAGCAGGGTTTTGGAGGTTGTGTTCCTTGATGTAAGCATTAATCTTACGGGTAGCTTCGGTACGAGCAAGTTCAGTACCTTCGGGCATACCGAGGAAACCAGCAAGTTGAGCTGAAATAGGGCTTTGTTTAGCAAAGCCACTGGGGTTGCGAGCTTTGGTGCTCTTGCGCTTTTCAGCTTTTTCAGCCTTCTTTTGCATTTCCTTGCGCTCTTTAGAATATTCCTTTTCTAAAGCTTTGAGAGCAGTAGAGAGGGTCTTGAAGTTGTTTTGAGCAGCATGGATTTGAGCAGCAGTTTCGGCGAGTTGAGCATGCATCTTTTTAATGATGAGTTCAGCACCTGAAAGGTTTTCATCTGAAGTTTCAGCAGGGGCAGCAACTTCAGTTGTAGCAGGGGTAGCAACTGGAGCAGCTACGACAGGAGCAGCTTCAGTTTCTTTCTTAGCAGCAGCACGCTTTTTGGGAGCGGCAGCAGTTTCTTGAACAGGGGTAGCGGCAACTACAGGAGTAGGAGCGGCAACAGTTTCGGTTTTGGTTGCAGTAGCAGTTTTGGTTTTAGGAGCCATTTTTCTTCTTATACTCTTATCTAATTTATTATTTTTCGGTTTTATCCGCACTGATTTATATAATACGATTCTTTTTTAAGTCTCTTAAATTTGACTAAAAATATTTTACTAAAAAAATACTACCAAAATGGTCTTTTTTATATTTTTTTTTTTATTTTAAAAAATTATAAAAAATAAAAATAAATTATAATTTATAAAAAATAATTATTTAATTAATTAATTAATTATTTATTTTTTTCTTATATTTTTAGGTAATCAAATTTTTCTTATATTTTTATATTTTTTAGGATATTTTTTTGATTTTTTTTAAGTACTCAAAAATAAGATACATATCGATATTGATTTTTAATCAAAAAGACACTACAGATCAATATTCATTTTTATTATTTAAAAAATAAAATTCAATTTAAAATATATTTTTTATAAACATATATAAATATAATTAGAAATGGGAGGAAAAGCAATAAAAAAAGTTCAAATATCACGAATTCAAAAAGATGATTATGAATTTATAAAAAAAAATATTTATGAATTATTATCAAAAGATTTTCAAATCGATTTTTTATTTGAACTTCCTGAAAAAAATGATTTTGGAGATTTAGATATTTTATATTTATCTCATATAAACAAAAATATAAAAGATTATATTATTCAATATTTTAATCCTAATGAAATTGTATCAAATGGAAATGTTATATCTTTTGATTATAAATTAAATGATAATCTTTATTTTCAAATTGATCTAATTAAAATATCAAATTTAGAAATATCAAAATTTTATTTTTCATATGGTGACGTTGGTAGTATATTAGGAAGAATTGCTAATTATTATAATTTAGTATTTGGATTTGATGGTTTATGGTTAAATTTAAATATTGATACTATACATGAGTACTTAACAACATCATCAAAAGATACATTAAAAATAAAAAATGAAAGATTAGAAAAATATTTAATTGAAAATAAAAATAATTATGAAAATTTAGGAAAAATAATTTTATCAGAAGATCCAAATGAAATATGTATTTATTTAGATTTAGATTATGAAAATTGGAAAAAAGGTTTTTATAAAAATGAAGATATATTTAAATGGATTATTAAATCTAAATATTTTAAAAAAGATATATTTTATACATTAAATAGAGATCATAGAATAAGAAATGAAAAAAGAAGTTTTTATAAAGATTTTATAAAATATATATTAGGTGATGAAGAGATAGAAAATGCAAAATTAAAAATATCTATAAATAATCAATTAAATGCTATTAAATATTTTAAAAAAGAAGATGAATTAATTAAATTAATTGAAAACCAAAAAATAAAATTAGAAAGAAAAGATAAATTTAATGCATACATATTTAAAGATTTTGGTATAGAAGATAAAGAATTAGGAAAAAATATTGAAAATTTTAAAAATTATATAAAAAATAAATATAATACTTCTTTTGAAGATTGGATAGATAAAAATAGTAAAACTGAGATTGTTAATTTAATTAAAGATTATTTGATTATATAATATAAAAAATAAAATAAAAATAAAAAAAATAAATCATTAAAGATTAGAATCATATATAATATAATATGTCTAATTTATTTGAAAATGAAAAATTTAAAGAATTTATTAAAAATTTTGTGTTTTTTATATCATTTTTTTCAATCGCATTTTTTCTTCTTTTACATGTTTACCACAAAAATAAAAATCCTGTTATCTCAACCGAAACATCCTCTTTACTATTGATTTTACTATTTTTAATTGGTTTTACAATTAAATCTTTATTATTATCAAGTTCTGAATCAAAGGATTCTATGTATTTTGTTGGTATTTTATCTTTTTCAATATTTATTCAATGGATTATAAACATTAGTATTGAATTCTTTTCAAAAAAATTAGAATCTAATAATAAACCTTTTGAAAATTATTTTAAAAAATTAGGTATTGTTATTTTTACTACAATTATTAATGTTGGTATTTGTATTTATATTTTAAATAATTTAACTAAAGGATCTAATTTATCAGATCTTATATCCAATTTTAATAAAGAAGTAAAATATGATTATTATTATTTTATTTTCTTTTTAATTATGTTTTTTCTTTATTCACTTCAATTTACATCTTTATATTCAAATACAACTAAATCATCTTTAATTTTACCTTCATATTTAGCAATTTATATTTTATTAACTATTCTTGTTTTTATAATTTATTTAGGTCTTAAGATTAAATTAATAGATACAAACCAAATTTTAACAACAATAATTGTATTGACATGTTTATTTTCTCTTTTTATTTACATTTGGTTATATATGGTTATAGATAGTATTAATACTATATGTAAAAATAAAAAAAAAGAAGAAAACAAAGAAAAAAAACCTTCACTTTTTAATAAAATATTAATACCATTTTTAATTATATCCATATTTGTTCTTATTTGGATTATTGATACTAAAAAATGGTCAAAATTAGAATGTGGTATTTATTTAATCATCACTTTAATATTATTAACATCTTTTAATTCTATATCTACTAAATACCCTAATTTATCCCTTTTATCAATGTGGTTATTAGTTGAATGGATCTTTGTCACTTACTATAATTGGATAAATGTTCAAAATTCTTTCCAATGTCTATTTAATAGTTAAAAATACTTAAAGAATAATTTAAAAAATTAAATATTTCAATATATCAATATTCAAATAAATAAAAAAATTATTTTTTTATTGAATGTTGGTAAAATATTTGATTCACTATGATATATTGTTTATTTATCCTTCTAATTTTAACTTCACATATCTCATTTTCATTTATATCATGACGAAAATCACTTGTAAAATATAAGTATTGTTGATTTAAATCTATTTTAATTTTTTTATTTGTTGAATTTATAAAAACAATATAAATTTCACTAATAAATGTTTGTTCATCATATAATATTTTAACATCAAATGTTAATTGAATATTAGAACTTTCATATATTTTAGGTATAATTGTATAAAAATAATTTAAATCTTTTACTTCTATATCCATATTTAACTTCTTTTCATTTAAATTATTTTGATTATTATCATTTTTTTTATCTACTTCATTTGGATTCGCTATTGGTTTTATTTTATTTTTTTTTTCAGTAAAAATACTTTCAGGAAGTTGCAAATATATATTATTATGATGATTTGATAATAAACACATACCATATTTTTCACTAAATCCTAAAAAATTTTCACCATCATAAATTATAACACCCCCTACTAAATTTTCTTGTAAACCTATTCGTACACCTTTTTTAAATGAACCTCCACCTTCACAACTTAATGCTGACATATAATGAATTTCATCACTTATTTTATCTTCAAATGCGGATACTTCTTCTTCACTTATTATTTTTAAATTATTAATTATCTCTTTCCTATTCATTTTTTAGAGTTAAATTATTGTATTTTTTTTTTCTAATAATTTTCTTTTTAAGTTCTATTTTATTTACTTTTTATTTTTTTCTAAAATGCGCTCAATTTAAAATCATCAAAATCACTTTATAATTTCTATTTTTTTAAGTCGTATTTTTAACTTAAAAAAAACTTAAATATTTGTGCGATTATTTTTTTATATTTTTATAAAGGAATTTGATCAATTATAATTTCAAAAAAAATAAAAAATAATTTAATTATGTTTTTAGAATATTATATATTTGTCTTACAAGAATATAATTTTTAGTAATACGTCTTACACGTATTTTACATATTTCATTTTCATTTAGTTCTTTTCCAAAATTTTCATAAAAATATAAATTATTTTCATTGAATTCTATTTTTATTTTTTTATTTGCATTATTTATAAATACAATCATTATTTCACTTATAGATGTTTGTTCATCATATAATATTTTAATATCAAAAATTAAATGAAAACTAGATTTTTCATATGATGATGGTATAGTTGTATAAAAATAACTAATATCTTTAACTTCGATATCTATATTAAAATATTTTGATGTATTGTTATTTTGATTTGGTTTAATTCTATTTGTTTCTACAAAAAAATTATCAGGAATTTTAAGATTTAAATTATTAAGATGATGAGATAATAAACACATATCATATTTTTTACTAAATTTATCATGATAAGCAGATACCTTTTCTTCACTTATTATTTTTAAATTATTAATTATTTCATTCCTATTCATTTTTTCAAATATTTTATAATCTTATTTATTTATTTTTTAAATCCTTTTTATTTTTTATTTTAAAATATCTTTTTATATTTTTATTTTTTTCTTTAAATTAAAAACAGTACTTAAAAAATAATAGTACTTAAATAGAAAAGGTAAGAATAAATATAAAAATTAAAATAAAAAAATATAAATCGTTTTTTTAGTAAAATAAAAATCAAAATATAAATAAAGTTATATTTTCAAAAAAATTAAATTTTGTAAAAATAGGAGTTATATAATATAAAATGACAGGAGGTTTACTTCAATTAGCAGCTTATGGAGCTCAAGATATTTATTTAACAGGAAATCCCCAAATATCTTTTTTTATCGCAGTTTATAGAAGATATACAAATTTTGCGATTGAAAATATAAGACAAAATTTTTATGGAAATGGAGATTTTGGACAAAAGGTATATTGTATTATAGATCCAATAGGTGATCTAATAAATACAATATATTTGCGAGTACAACTACCAACATTAAAACCCTATGCATATACTGATGAATCAGGAAATCAAGTAAAATATTATTGGGTAAATTCAATCGGAAATGCAATAGTAAAATTTGTTGATATAGAAATAGGTGGTACATTAATAGATCGTCAATATGGAATATGGTTAGAAATATGGAGTGAATTAACAGTTGACTTAAGTAGACGTCAAGGTTATTATGATATGATTGGAAAATCAGAGACACCTGTAAATTTTAATAATGATAAAGATTTAGATTTATGGATACCTTTACAATTTTGGTTTAATCGAAACATTGGATGTTCTTTACCTTTAATTGCTTTACAAGAACATGAAGTAAGAATTAATGTTGCATTTAGAGAATTATCACAATTAATTATATCTTCCAATGGAGAGATTTTTGATTTAAAATCATTGTGTCAAAAAAAACCAGGTGTTCCTGATACTTTACAAATATACGAAACATATTTAACAGTAAATTATATATTTTTAGAAGATGAAGAAAGAAAAAAATTTGCAAAAAATAATCACCAATATTTAATAGAACAACTTCAAGTATATTCAACAACTTTAACTACTAAAGGAACACAAGTACCAGATAGTAATCAACCAGGAGAATGTGATGAATATTTTGATCCAAATTCACCAACCGGAACTACAAGAGGTTTAAGTCCTGAACTTTTTCATAGAGTTATATTAGATTTTAATCATCCTATGAAAGAATTAATTTGGGTTTTCCAAAATCAAAATGTTCTTTCTCTATATCCTTATGGTGGAAATGAATGGTTTAATTTTTCAACACAAAGTTATAGAAATATGAAAAAGAATGGTTTAGATCCCATGGTATCTTGTAAAATCGTTTTTGAAGGTAAGGATAGAATTGATTATCGTCCTGCTAAATATTTTAGAACTGTTATACCTTTTGAATGTCATACTTGTACACCTAATAATTTTATTTATTGTTATTCTTTTTCAAATAAACCTGAACAATTTCAACCAATGGGTTCATGTAATTTTAGTAGAATTGATGATCAAGAATTATATATTAATATATCTGATCAATTAAGTCAACCTATTATAACTGTATTTGGTGTAAATTATAATATTCTTAATATAGCTGGTGGTATGGCTGGAGTTGAATACATGACTTAGAAAGCTTTCAAATTATCTTTTTTGTTTTATGAAAAAATGACTTAATAAAAAAATGAAAATTTAATACCATAATATATAATTATTTAAATATTTTTGAAGAACTTCAGATATACCCGAATTATTTTTTAATCTAAAATTATGATGATTTCTTATATTTTTTACAAAAATAACTTCAAATGGATTAACATCTATACCATCATAATTATAAGGTACTTCAATACAAGTTGTATCAGTATTATTCCATTTAGAATGAATCCAATTATCTTTATTGTTTAAGTCAATATTTTTATATTTTAATAAAAAAGAATTTATTTTTTTGTTATTTAATATAAAATAATAAGTCATTGATCTTTCTAAACTCATTACAGATTCTTGTTTTTCATCTTTTACTTTATTTAATAAATCCAAAAATATAATAAATCCTTCTTTATTCATTCCAAACATATATGTATGTAAGAATGGTATACATTTATCTTTTTCTTCATTGAATCCAATATATTTTTTTACAATACCTGCTCCATTTGGAAATTCTATAATAGGAGCTATAAAATCAAATTCATTTAATTCTTCATTCAATAAATCAATCCATGTTTTTTTATATAAAGGTATAATAAAAGGACCAATACAACTTGAATTTATAAAATAAAAATATTCATATTTATCAAAATAATTTTTGTTTTCTTTTAATTTATTATTTATATATCTTTTATAAGTAAAAATATCATAAATGCTATAATCATTATAAATTATTTCTATGTTGTCATTTTTAGGTATATTAACAGTACATTTTTTATCATTAATCAAAAAAACATAATTATAATTAGGATTATTTACTAATCCATTTTTAACAAAGAAATTTAAATTCTTTTTAGTCTGTTCATCTTCTTTATAACAATAAATGATTAAAGTTTTGTTATTTGTAAAATTTTCATATTTCTTGTCTCCAAAAGGAGCAGAAAGATGGCTTAGAAAGACGTTATTGTTTTTAAAAAAATCCTTTTTTGGATTATTTTTATAAATATAAACTTTTAATAAAAGATAGATTAATAAAAGAATAAATAAGATAGGTAAAATATATTTTAAAGAATCTCTTTTTTTTATGTTTTTAAAATAGTTAATTAATTTTTGTAAATATAAATTTGTTTTACTCATATTAATATTATTAATCTAATATTAATTAATATAAAAAACTATAAATTTTTTTATTTATTTATTCTCATTTGATAAAATATTTTTGAAAACTACATTTTTCATAAGAATTCCAATCATGTAAAACATAATATGTTAAATATTCAATTAATATTTTACTATAATTTTTTTTCATATTTATTATTAATTAAATTTGAACTAAATGAGGTAAAGCATCAGCAGCTTCATAACTACAATCAACTAAAATTGTTAACATCCACATTGCACCTAATTTTTTCTCTTCTGAACCAATACCATCTGATATAAATCTATTAATCTCATCTAAACAAACATTTCTCAATAAATTAAGATTTTTATAATTTTTAACCTCATTTAATGGTATAACAAAAGCTTGTCCGTTTTTAATATATTTTCTTCTTTCTTTTTGTGTTAATCCTAAACGATAAACCCATAAATCTTCGGCATCAGTATAAAATTTAATTAATTGATTAATATTTAAATGTTTAAACCATAAATGAGAAGTATAATTTCCTAACAAATTTAATTTATGAAAAACATCTATCATTCTCATTTCTGTCTCCTCTTCTGGTTTTAATTTGATTTTGTCAATATCCATTTTTATACCTGATTTTTTTCTTTTATCAATCTCTTTCATAAAATTTATTTTTTCTTCAAAACTATATTCTTTACATGTATATGGACATGTTGGTTTATCTTGATTTAATATCTCAATTAATGTTCTGATATCATATGCATATTTTAAATTTGTTTTAGGATCTCTATAAATATATAAAAGTTCTTTTGAGATATCATTAATAGAATCAAATGTTAATATATCAGTACTATTAACACAATTATTTAATCTCTCTTTTAACCATTTTTTTATAAAATTTTGAATTTTAATCACATAATTAATATTCTTTTTTAAATTCTTCTCTTTTTCATATATATCTTTTAATTCTTTAATTAATTCTGGTCTACTTTGTTTAGTTGATATAACTATTTTTAAATTTAAATTTTTAATTGATTGTCTCAATGTATATACACTTAATTCCTCATTTTTTATAAATAAATCTTCAAAAAACACATCTTTATCTTCATAAACTTTTTTTTTTGATTTGTCATTTATATCATTTTGTTCTATTATGTCATGAATATTTATATCAATCGAACTACTAAAATCTAAATCAATAAATTGACTTTTATTTAAATTTATACCAGAATTTATATCTTCATTTAAATTTAAATTTAAATTTGTAGTTAAATTTGTAGTTAAATTTGTAGTTAAATTAAGATTTTCTTCCTCTTGATATAATCCTAACTGAATAAAAATATTATAAATATCTTTTACCTTTGATTTACCATGAATACCACAAAAAAACGAATTTTCCTTTCTTTTATATGAACATTGTTCATTCAAAAATTTATTTTTCTTACAAAAACATTTATTTAAATCATAATTATTTAAATTATTCTCCATTTTTCTTTATCTACTTCACTATTAATATTTTAATCATTTTTTTTTAAACCTGTTTTTTTAAACATTATTAAATAAAATTTATTATTTAATTTAAAAAAATATGTATTTCTTTAAGTTAAACACTTTTTATTAATAAATAATTATTGTTATTAACGTAAATAAAATGATTATTTTAATTTTAAAAAATAATAAAAATTAATAAAAATAAATAAATTAAACGTAAATAATACTTTAATTTTAACGTAAATAATTATTTTTTTATCTAAAAAGACTATTATTTTAAGTACTAATTAAAAATAAATTAAAATTATTTAAATAAATAATTTTTTAATAAACGTAGAATAAAAAAAAAATGATTAATATTTTTATTCAGATTAAAGGGACTTAAAAAAGAATCAACATATTAAATTAGATAATTAAGAAAGAAAGAAAAATGTCATCTAACATTATTAACTACCAGAAACTAGCATCAGGCTTTGATGTAATTTTTACAGCACCCAAGAAAAACAAAGAAACTCAACAGCTATCAGTAGCAATGCTCGACAGTATTACAAAGAAGACTTTTTATTTTGAGACACCTGAATTAATTCCTTATTTTGGACTTAGTGTTTATGATCCCCTTAAGAATGGTTCGGATCCTACTAAGTTTGTCTATTCTCTCCCTCTCAGCATGGAATTCGTTCCTGGTGAAGAAGAGAATCAAGATGAACAAATGAATCCTGACCGTGCTAATCGTATTAAAGAACAACGCGCCTTTATGGACGCTCTTAACATGATTGATGAGAAGCTTGTACCTTTTGGTATTGCTAACTCTCAAATGATTTTCAAGAAGACTTATCAGAACACTGAAGCTGGTCGTGAGAACTTTAAAGAATTCGTTTATTCGAGTCCTGTTAAACACTCTGTTCAACGTGATCCTAAGACCAATGAGATTGTTCGCACCTATGCGGACCGTATCAACCTTAAGATTCCTGCGAACAAGGAGTTTACTGGACCTGATCCTCGTATTCTCTTTTTCAAAGACTCACTTGAACCCATTGTTATTAAAGATTGGGACCACCTTGGCTCTCTTATCCTTGAGGGTAAGCCTTTAAAGGCCATTCTTCAACCTCGTATTTTTGCTACACCTCAAAAGTTCGGAATTACTTTCCGTATTGTTCAGGTCAAGCTTCCTGAGGTTGAACGCACTGTTCGCCCTGACACTTATGCTTTCTCAGTAAAACCCCGTGGTGCTATTGAGAATGGTGGTGCTGGTTCTGGACCTGCTGATAACAACAATGATACTCATGTGAATGATTCTGATAACGAGGCTGATGAAGTCGATGTTTCTGAGTCTTAAATGAATTCAAGATAAATTAATATTTAAAAAAAATTAAAATTTAAAAATAAACAGAAAAAAGAAAAAATAAATAAAAATATTTATTAAATTTAAAATTTTATAGTTTAATAATTTTAATCATTATAATTTTTACCATTCATATTAAAAATAAATATTATTTTTAATAATTTATAAAACAAACAAAATATTTGATTAAATATTTTTTTGAGGATAATAATACATAAATTGTTCTTCTAATTTTTTATTTTCGAATTTAAAACATGGAGTATATTTTGTTACTTTTGTATATCCTTCACTTTCAGTAGGTTCACTATAATTTTTATTGTATACTCGATAAGCTACTTCAGGTATTCTACTAATTTTATTTTGTGATGATTCTACTCTAAAATAATTCATATGATTTATTAATTCTTTTGAAGTATCCATAACTATACATAATTTAAATATCTTTTTATCCAAATCTTTAATTAATTCTTCTCTATCTTCTTTTTTCGGATATGTTCCTATAATTATAACACTCTTATAATTATTTATCTTCTCTTCCATCTTTTTCTTCATTTTACTCTTATCTTTTACTTTATCACTTTCTAATATATCACAACCATATTTTTCACCCATCATTTTACCTAAATAGGATTTTCCACTTGCTGGAGGACCAGTTATCAAAACAACACATATTTGATCCATTTTTAAATGTGGAAGTGAATTATGAATTTCATCAACTTCTTTATCACAAATCAAATACTTCCTTTTAGGAAGTTTAAATTCAGGATTCTTTTCATCTTTAAATATAACCTCTGGTACATAAAACTCTAAACCTATATTTTTACTAAAAAATAAATCACTAATATCAAAATCTTTCTTTTTATCACTATATATACGACCTGCTGCATCTCCACAATAAAAAGAATTAGATTTTTTTATAGTATTTTTATTTTTCTTTAAATACTCTTCTAAATAATCAAACATACCAGTTAAAGGTTTTCGATAATAATCATCTTCAACACTAACTAATATTGATACATTTAAATCTTCTTTTTTAAGTTCGTTTAATACTTTTTTTATTTTTTCTTGAAAATCATTCCATTCTTTCTCTTTCTTTTTTAAACTCTTCTGATTAGATATAATACATATATAATTATTTTTACCTGAATATTTTGATTTTAATATTTGATTTACATTCGGAAAAGACCATTCCCAATCATCTGAATCTTTTGAAAATACTCTCTCTTCTTTAGGTTTAATTAAGGTATGATCTAAGTCAAATAATATTAAATTTAATTTTTCATTTTCAATTGGATGTAAAAATCCATATAAAGAAGGATTTAATTCTTCCATTTCTTTAAGTTGATTTCTATTATATATTAATAAAGAATTTATTTTGAACAAACTTATAAGAATATTTTGAATGAAAAAAATAAAATATTAAATAAGTAAAATAAAAAAATTAAAAAATGGAATTATTAAACAACCATTCAGATGAATTATTAAAGGATGTTGAAGATATAACCTCTGTAAATAAAAAATTAAATCTTCAAATTAAAATTGAAAACTTCCATAAATTATCAAACCAAGAAGTTTATCAAATTGTAGCTGCTGTTTTGGAAGATTTTGATGATGTTGAAATTTTATCAATAGTTGCTGATGAAAATAATATAGTAAATATCGAATTTCAATTAGTTGATTTTAATCTAAAAGAATTTATCGAAAATTATTTACAAGAAAGAAATGATAATATAAAACAAATTGCTAGTGAACTTAATTTTAATAATTGTAAAGAAATAGAAAAATTTATCGGAAAATCATCTAAAATAAAAAAAGATGACCCATTAATTAAAAATGAAAACTGTTTTGTCTGTTTTGAACCCTATTCTGAAGGTGAACATAAAAGAGAACTTCCACATTGTAAACATTTTTTTCATAAAAAATGCATCGATAAATGGTTAAAGAAAAAAGCACAATGTCCTGTTTGTCGTGATAATATTCTTGAAGAACATATTCAACATGCCATCTTCGAAAAAGCTAAACATTTTGGTATTGAACTTAAAAATAATAATTCAAATAAAAATTTAGAAGAAAATTTAAATAATAATAATAATAATCTAAATTGAACTTAAAGAAAATATTTAATTTTTTATATCTTTTTTTTCCATTTTTTTATCTAAACAATAATTAGAAAAAATAAATATGAGTGAAACTTCGATGATTAAATTATTTTTAGCAGAACTTATTGGGACAGCAATTTTCCTGTCTTCGATCATTGTGACTATCGAAACTAAGAAAAAAGGTTTTTATCACACAGTGGATTTTTTAAAAATAGGTTTAGCCTTGTCAGTAGCAATAATCCTTGTAGGTAACGTGAGCGGGGCGAACTTGAATCCTGCTGTTTCATTGTCTTTATATTTAAATGATGAATTATCTTTAGAAAAATTGGGAGTTTATATAATTGCACAATTGATTGGAGCAGTAATTGCAGTTATATTTTATAAATTTTATCAAAATGAATTACAAGATATACCAGCTTAATTAATTAAATTAATTTATTTTTTATTACTTAATTTTAAAAAGATTTAAAAAAAGTGTGATAAATATTTATAAAAATAAAATGTCAAACAAAAAAAATACCTTTTGAAAAATCATTTGCTTCAAGTGATAAAGCTAGTTGATTTTGTTTTGCATGATTTAAAAATTATTATAAAACTTGATGGAAAACAACATTTTGAACAAGTAAGAAATTGGAGAAGTCCAGAAGATCAATTTACACGAGATATTTATAAAATGAGATGTAAGATTTTTCACTTTGTGAAAAACAACTAAGAAAATTGCTTTGCAATTTTGTGCTAATCAAAATGGTTATTCTGTTATTCGTATTTTTCAAAAAGATGTTTTTTCTGATAGAATTGATTGGTTAAATATTATTCAAAAAAGTATCGAAGAAATTAAAACTAAAAATATAATTGAAAACCATTATATCTCTTTTGATGAAAATCTTTATAAAAAATATATGGAAAAACTTCATAATTAAACTTCATAATTAAACTTCATTTAAATTATTATTTAAATTATATACTTCTATTTTTTTAATTATTAATTGTTCTATATCAGAATAGAACAAGTTATTGTAAAAAATTAAATAACTATATTTAATATAAAATTCATCATAAAACTCTTTATCATTTATTTTTAAATAATTCATTAATCTTTCATTATTTTTTAATTCAAACATTAAATTTTGAACTTTATTCATATCACGAATTGATATATTATTTTGATCTATATTCTCTTTTAAATATTTTATCTCTTCTTTATCTAAAATACCTAAATTATTTAATTTTTTATTTATTTTTAATACTAATTCTTTAATTAATATTGAAGCTTCTTTACGTTCTTCATAAATATTTTCCACGTCCATAATATATTATTCTTTTTTATTAATTAATATTAAAAAATATATTATCATTTTAATATTGATCACTTTTTATAAAATATATTAAATAATATTATAATAACATAAATCATTATCTACATAAATAAGATTATCTTTATTTTTTTGATAACATTCATTTATATAAACAAAATCTGCCCAATATTTATCTAAAACCCATTTATTCTCTTTACATAAATTATAATCTATCAAAAGCATTGCTGTATCTATTTTTTTCCATTCAAAAACATCTCCTTTTAATTGATCATTTTCAGGGGTATTATATCTATCTCCTTTTAAACGATTTATTTGATTAAAAGTATACATTTTATTTTTATCTATTATATTTAATAATCTATATAAATTTGGATGTATCATATTATCATCATCTAAATAATATAAAAATGTATTTGGATTATTTATTTTACTTAATCCATAATTTCTTTGTGGATTTCCTGATATTCCTTCACTTGTATGTAAATATTCTTTCACTTTTTCATTATACTTAAATTGGTAAGGATTCTCTTTTATTTTACTTTCATCATAAACTATAATCCATTCATCTATATAATCAAAGTTAATATTATTATAAATTCTAGGTAAATTATTAGGACGACATGATGGTGTGATAATAGTTAATTTATTTTCATTTTTAAATATAGATGGTCCATTTCCTTTAATTAATACTAATAATTTATCATTATCCCAACCTGTAGATATTCTATTTTCATGTTCTAATGTTATGAAAAAATAATCCTGAAAATGACATAAAATATCTTTTAATTCTTTTTCATATCTGGATTCATCTTCTTTTTTAAAAATACTCTCTATAATTAATACACCACCTGGTTTTATATAATGATAAACATTTTTTATAATTCTTATTTGATCATCAAACCAATGTGTTGTATCATCAATAAATATATCATACATAACATTTAAATCATTTAATGTGTTTTTTATACTATTTTCATCATAAATATTCATATTTTTTAAAGTTATTCTTTCATTATTATATTTTTCTTTAAAATTATTTAAATAATTATCATTGTTATCAAAACCATAAATTTTCGATTTTGTAAAATAATCTTTCCACATTAATAATGATGAACCTTCTAAAATACCTATTTCCCCAATGTTTAATTCTTCATCTTTTTTTACTTTAAACAATGTATCATAAAAAATTGTATATGGATGACAATGTCTCAAATTCGATCTATTTAATCTTTGAGAAGATTTATCAGTATCATATTTTTTACCAATTTCACATAATTCAGTTTTTGTTTTTTTATAATCAATATAAAATGAATACATTTATATATATTTATTTGTTAAAAATATTTATTTTTTTTTATTTAAACAAATTTATCAAAATTATTTTTTAATTTTTTTTTTATTTATATAACGTAAATAAAAAAACTTGAATAAAATATATTCAAAATAATTTTTTTTATATTTTAAAAATATATAACCATTATCTGTGCTAGATAACAACAAAAATGACTAACGTGGATATTCTGGATCGAATCAGCTATTTGCCTTTTGAATTAAGATTAAAGATCCATAATACATGGGAGCTTGTAAATCGCAAACAACAACGTTTTAATAAATCAATTGTTAATGTAGATTATTTAAGAAAAGTTCTAGGAAAAAAAAAGTTTGACTTTAAAGCTAAGAATGAAGATGGACCAGAGTGTTTTTTCTTCAGAGTAATTTTTCCTAGGAGAATGACGAATATATATTCTTTGGATTTAGATATTCGTGCTAATCCTTTTTCATACTATATTTTTACAGAATCTGGACCTTTTTTTAATATAAGTCAAATTTTTAATGAATTTATGAATGAGATTTTTTCTGATTATGATGTAAGAAATGAATATGTAATTGACATAATTGAAAAAGGAAAATCAATTGATTTTGGATTTATTTATGATATTTATGCAGATGAAGAAATAAAGGCAGAAAATCCTTGGATTTACAGAGAAGTTGGATGGCTTTTGGCCGAAGATATTATTGAAAAATCATTTATCAGAGATTTTAAGTCCATAATGAAAATTGGAACAAAAAAGGAATTGATTTATGCTTGTTCTACTTACTTATTTAAAATGCATATTGAAAAAAAGTGTGATCTTCGAGAATTATTATATATTCAAGATACATTCTATCGAACTAGAGAAGAAGTAAGTTATTATGATAAATATATCATTGTAAATTATGAAGATTGTGAACCTATCTCATGTGTAAATTGTTTTAGATCATATGAAGAAGAAGATTATTAATAAAAAATTATAAAAATTAAGAATACCATCCTGTTATAGCATATCTACTTAATTTAATACCAGGATTAACATGTCCAACAAAGTGTGGTAGACCAATATTTTCTTGCAAATCAGGAGGTACATAAAAGATAACCATATTATTAAAAGCAGGTGTCCATGTTTCAACAATACTTTTTCTATCTTCAGATAAAAAATGAAGATTACCACCATATTGAGGCATCCAATTTTTAGTTAAATTTATAACAAAAGCTATTTTACCATTTCCTTTATCAGAATGAGGAGATAAAAAATGTCCTGATTTATATTTACTTAAAAACATTGTATTTAAGTTTGTTATTTCTAATCCAGTTAATTCAGATAATAATCCTTTAAACTCATTTGAATTTAATATTGTTCTCATTATCATTTCCATTTGTGTTATTTCACCTACTACATTATTCATACCTCTATGAAAAACATATGCAAATTCACCTTTTCCAAATGTTTTATTAGCTTCATTTATATTATCCTGATTTCTTTTAGCATTTTGAGGTGTTAATTTTTTCTCATATTTTGTATTTCGAATACCACATGCGATATATAATTGATTATCTGGTATACGAATTATATGATTATATAAATGTTCAGCAAATTGTTCATTTAAAAAATGATCTATTTTTATTTTATAGGTTTTCTTAAAATCCTCTTGATACTTAATCATATTTTCATGGATTTTTGTATGATTATATAATTTATCTTTTTTTTCATCTTGATTCTTTAAGTTCAAATCAGTACTTAAAGAAGTTTGATTTTGATTAGATTCTTGAATATTTTTAGAATTATTTAATTTTTCTTCAATATTTCTAAGAAGAGAAGATGAAAGAACTTGATTATCAATAGAAAGATTATCTAAACTAAAAATATTTAAATTAGGAGTTATATTTTTTTTGGGAATTTGGAATGAAGGTGGTGGTGGTAAGTTCAAATTGAATCGAATTGGATTTTTTTGAATTGGTATATTTGGTTTAATAAAAATAGGAATTTGAGCCATTATATTATTTTCTTTTTCTATAAAGATTTTTTATTTATTTTTTATTTTTTATTCTTAGTTAAAAATAGTAATATAAATATTTAAAATGAATAATCATGTATCCGAAAATCCTTTATTCAATTATTTAATTGAAAGACTCCCTTTTTTAAATAATCTTGAATTAATTAATGAATTAAAAAATTATTCTTCTTTACTTAAAACATATCTTAGTTCAAATATATCTTCTCGTGCATCTCAATTTCGTTTAAAAGAAAGTTTAAAAAATTCTTTAAAAAAAATTTATAATTTAACTTCATCCACAACTAATTTATTCGAATCAAATACTATAAGAGGTTT